>Ga0335071_10000015_pt1 | contig 286882 bp, 257 predicted proteins | sample Lox_Sample_15_FD_206724 | JGI IMG/M metagenome (GOLD analysis project Ga0335071, IMG submission 206724) | Soil microbial communities from Loxahatchee National Wildlife Refuge, Florida, United States - Lox_Sample_1.5 | ecosystem: Environmental > Terrestrial > Soil > Wetlands | place: USA...
TGGGGAATGAAGAGGACTTGCAGAAGGGGCTTGGCATTCCGGGGCCGGAGGTGGCCTCGAAGTCAAAGCTCGACCCGAGCGTCTTTTTCGGGATGATCGACAAGGTCGTGTCAAAGCACCCCCAGGTAAAGGTGGTTGCAACGACGCTTCGTGAGGTTCACTCGACGAACCATCACAGCTGGAGTGCGGTGGCATGGATCGACGGAAAGACATATACAGCCCCGACGTGCGAGCTTGATGTTTTGGACAGGGTTGGAGGAGGGGATGGGTTTGCAAGCGGGCTTTTTTACGGTCTTCTATCGAATGAGTCTCCGGAGGAAGCGGTGAAGCTTGGGTGGGCTCACGGGGCATTGCTGACGAGCTTTCCGGGGGATACAACGATGGCAACAGTCGAACAGGTCCGCGCGTTTGCCAAAGGCGGATCGGCTCGCATTCAACGATAACAACAGCAAGCAGAAATTATTAGAAGCCGACATCTGAAAAGATGACGGCTTTTTTATTAGTGCGGCGATTAAATGGGGGTTTATATGCTTGACAAAGAGGGTTTGTCTTCTCTACGGTGGTTCACGTAGGCACAATCGTGATAAAATCACTCAATCTTTGGCCATTTTTGCTCAATTTCGCAAATTATTACGAATTTATTGGACTTTTGCGTTGCTTTTAATCACAGCCAAGTGCCCCTGAGATTCAGATTTTGCCAGCGAGGACGTAGGTAAAATTACGGAGGTGATTTATGGCATTCTACAAATACTCGAGGTTCCTGCAGCAAAACAATAACAAGCTGTTCGATGAAATTTATGCGCCGGGACAGGCGACGCCGAGTTCGGGAATCTACCGGTGCGACGGATGCGTCCGCGAAGTTACTGTTGTTGCTGGGACCGCGCTTCCGCCGCAAAATCATCACGCGCATGATGCAACGCAGGGAAGCATCCGGTGGCGCCTGATCGCATACACCGCGAATCAGTGAAGAAAAAGCGCAGAGGAAAATCGTCTTCGGGAGCAGGCTTTTGTGCTGAATGATCTATTTCCAAAATCCATTATTGATGGAACGCAGCCAATCCTCCTTAACCGGCAGGGCTGAGGAATGATCTACTTCGTCCTTCTCTTTTCTCTTATTGCTTGCTTCAATTTATTTTGCTTTACCCGATCTTTGACAATTTTTATCACCAATGACGCCGGCAGCGGTTTATCGACCGGAAATCGGATCGTCCCTTTCGAGGTATCAAATTTCGCAATGTCTTTCTTGAATTTTTCAAGAAGCGAGGAACTCATTGGGAAGAAACTGCAATGGTTCTTGAACGCTGCGTACGCCACGAGCCCGCCATAATAAAAGAACGTCGGTATTTGATAACTTATCCCTTCCGTTGCGCCGGGAGCTGCCGATCTGATCGTTGCTCGAAGTTTGGAGAGCGTTTTACGCGCCTCACCGCTCAAGGAGGAGAGATATTCATCAACATTTTCCGGCGTTTCTTTTTCCATGATGAACCTCTATCCTTTGGTGACTGGGATTTTCGGCGCCACGAGATTCTGCCGTCGAGATTCGGAGAGCCTCAGCCCCAGTAGTGCAAGCGGGATCGAGGTGACCGCACCGGCGATGCTATACCAAAGAGGCCCGTAATCGCTCATTATTATCCCACCGAAAATCCAAACAACGCTTCCGAAGATCGCCGCGATCCAGACCGCTTTCTTTGCTTTTTCCCTTGCGATCACCGCCGTAAGGTACATTCCCCCGACTTCGAAGATCGAACGATAGCTGAGTGCAAGCAGCACTAACCATGTATCAAACATCGGCTGACCGTACGGCGGGTATATATTCGTCACATGAAAAAAATGATCGGTTGCCAGCGTGATAAGCGTTGTGGCAAAAAAACCTGCTACGATGGCAAGAGTCGTTCGCATAAAAATTGTTTTCAGCTATTCTCCTTTTTATGCATTGTTTAGCCCCTCGATATTGATTTCTTTCATCTATGCATCGAGGTTAAAGCTCTTTTTGCCCTTTGGAGATCTTCGTCCCTAAGAAGCCCCCTAAAATTGACGGGACAGTTTGCCCTCTGTCGCCGAATTTACTGTTGCTTATGAAGCTGTGCCTTGACCGTCGGGCTGTCGGCGGCCTTTTGAACATCTTCAGGAAATTCGTCATTCTCAAATACCCGCCTCACTTCGATGATATCGCCGTCGTCCGCCGGAACTTTTTTTGCCCATTCTACCGCTTCGTTCTTTGACTTCACATTGATCATCCAGTATCCGCCAAGCACCTCCTTGGATTCAACGAAAGGGCCGTCGGTTACTTTCACGTTTCCTTTGGAAAATGAAACGCGGGCGGCTGTCGAAGGGGAGTGAAGACCGTCGAGTGAAATGAGCGCCCCCGATTTAGCCAAGGCTTCATTGTATCTCATCATTCGCTCGACCGCCTCAACCTTCGGAGTGAAATCCGCTCCTGCCTGTTCTCCCTTTTTTCCCTGGTATGCGCTCGGTATCATCAGCATCATGAATCTCATTTGAATAACTCCTTATAATTGGTGGAGGGCGGCTGAATGCCGGCCCGTGATAGCTTGTTGAACATTATAGTCGAACGACGATAGTGGACCTCGACACATTTTATAGTGAATGGACGGATCGTTCTTTGTAACTCTTTCCCAATAAGAGCTGATTCTCTTCCGTAGAGATTTCCTCGGAGCGATCGCGGGAAGGAAGTAGCGAAATATGATAAGGATGTCGACAATTCATAACAAATGTAGATCGTTTTCAGTGCGTGAAAATCCGGCTGATCTTTTTGATTTGTATTCCGTTATTGCATCAAACAATTGTTTTGAGACGGTGCTGGCAAACACCAAAAAATTGACGGGAAAAATGAAAAATATTTAACGGTTTTTTTTGTAACAAAACTACAATTTTTTCCGTATAATGACGTCATAATAAATGACCGATAGTATAATTTTTAATTGGAGAGTCAGTGGGTATTCCAGAACGCAAAGAACGGGAGAAAGAACGCAGAAAAGAAGAAATTCTCGATGCAGCCCATAGAGTATTTGTCGAGAAAGGGCTGACGACAGCAACAGTCGATGACATAGCTGCCGCTGCAGAGTTAAGCAAGGGGACGCTCTATCTCTATTTCGACAGCAAAGAAGACATCTACATCGCGCTTATGATGCGGGGGCTCCGTCTGCTTTATGGAAAATTCGACAATATAATCATCGGTGAGACGTCCGTTGTGAAAATCCTGCACCGGATCGAGGGGGAATACATAGAATTCTTCAACAACGACAGGCACTTTTTCCGGATGATGGACTCGGCACACAGGCCAAACGTTCACAAAGAGATTTCCGAGGAGATGCGGAATTTGTACAAGTCGGAAAGCCAAAAGAACTGGGCGCAGATCATCGAGCTGTTCGACCGAGGAGTGCGCGAGAAGAAAATCCGGGATGACATCAATCCGGTGGACATGGCGATCATCATCTGGTCGAACGCGACCTCCCTTATGACCCGGATCGACAGGGAAGGAGATATCTGGTTGAAGGAGAGGAATATCGACCTGATGAAAACGCTGGAGGCCTCCTTTCATCTCCTTATGGACGCTATCCTGACCGGCGAAGGGCGGGCCGAATATGAAGCTCTTTTGGAAGATGAATACGTTAAACATGATAACTTGAGGAATCAATGAAACGCCGATCATTATTAATTGCCGGCCTCGCTGCTTTTTTTTCGTTGACGGCGGGGGCGAAGCAAAAACTTGTATTGTCAATCGACGACGCAATTCGCATAGGACTCCAGAACAGCAAGGCTCTTCATAGCTCTCAATTCAAGCTCGATGCGGCGGCTGCAAAAGCGAGCGAGACAAATACTCTGGCGCTTCCATCGCTGAAATTCAACGGGGTGTACACCCGGCTCAGCGAAGTTCCGCCGGAAGCGGTGGATCTACCGGCAAATTCATTCGCCCCCGGTTTCCCCCCGACCGATCTTTCGCTGACGCTGTCGCCGACGATCCTGGACAACTATTCTCTGCGCGCAACACTCGCACAGCCCCTCTTCACCGGGAAAAAAATTTCCGGAGCGATCGAAGCGGCAGATTATTCAGCCCGCGCAACGGAGCAGGATCTCCGCAAAGATAAAGCCGACATCACCTACGGAATCCAGGAAGCATACTGGGTCTTGTACCAGGCGATCGAGGCAAAGCGCTTCGTGGATGAAAATGTCGATCAAGTACGGATTCACGAGACCGACGCAGACAACCTGCTAAGGCAGGGCTTACTCACCAAAAATGACCTGATGAAAGTTCAGGTGCAAATGTCCGACGCTCTGGTCCGGCAGATCGACGCTGAGGACGCAGTGCAGCTGGCGATGTATTCGCTCAACAATACGCTCGGCCTTCCGCTCCAGACGCAGATCGAGCTCTCGTCCGCCATTCGGGTCAACGACCGGTCATGGGATGCGGTGGACTCGCTGATCAAGTCCGCCATGGACAGACGCCCGGAAGTTCTGGGAATGGATGCGCGCGTCAAAGCGGGGGAAGCTGGCCTTGAATCGGCGCGGGGCTCGTGGTGGCCTCAAATCTATTTGGTCGGGAATTACAGCTACCTCAACCCCAACACGCGCTATTTCCCCGTCGTAGAACAATTCAAGGGAACCTGGGATCTTTCCGTTTCTTTGTCGTATGACATCTGGAACTGGTGGCAGACCGGCTATCAGACTGCACAGGCGCAGGCACAGCTGGCGCAGGCGCAAGAGGGGCTTTCGATCGTTCGGGACGGCGTGACGCTTGAAGTGACCCAATGCTATCTCTCAATAGAGAAGGCAAAGGAACGGAAGGCGGTCTCGGAGCAGGGGGTCGCACAGGCGGAAGAGAATTACAGGATCATGACTGGCAAATACAAACAAGGCCTTGCGGTGAACTCGGACCTTCGCGATGCTGAGGTTGAGCTCCTTCAGGCAAAATTGAATCTAACTCAATCGTTGGTCAACTATCAACTAGCGATTGCCCGTCTCACGAGGGCGATCGGCGAATAGCATGGAACAATACTGAAGAGGAAATTACTCATGAGTACAAGGAATCGATTATTACTGATAGGCATCGTCGTCGTGGTGATTCTGATTGCGCTGATTGCAAGGAACAAGGCCGCGCTGAATTCGGAAACCGGCGGCGAATCCATCGAGACGGCAACCTCTGTCTCGGTGGTTCCGGTTCAAAAAGAGGCCCTCAACGAAAAAATCTCCGCCGTCGGAACGCTCAATGCCATCAACGACGTGGTGGTCCTGTCGGAAACCCAGGGACGGATCCTCAAAGTGGATTGCGAAGTAGGAGACTATAAAACGGCCGGTTCAGTTCTCGTCGAAGTTGACAGCGAGCTTAAGGAAGCGGCTTTCAAAATGGCGGAGGTGACGTACGAACGGGCGAAAAAGGATCTGCAGAGATATGAAACCCTCTCGACCGAGCATTCTGTTTCGGATGCACAGATCGAACAAGCCCGCTGGTCGTATCAATCGGCGGAAGCGCAGTACATCACAGCGCGCCGCCAGCTGACGGATACGAAGATCACAACCCCGATTTCGGGTATCGTCACGGCGCGCTACGTGAACCAGGGGACAATGGTCATGGGAGCTCCGCAAGCGACTCAAATTGCGAATGTCGTCGACATCTCAAAATTGAAAGCGAAGATTTTCGTGGCGGAAAAAGATGTCTTTCGGATTCATACGGGCGATACGGCGGAGGTGACGACCGACGTGTATCCGCAAACGACTTTTTTTGGAACGGTTTTCACGATTGGTTCAAAGGGGGATGAAGGGCATACGTATCCGGTTGAAGTTCTGCTGACAAACTCAAACCGGCAATTACGGGCAGGAATGTTCGTGACGATAACCGTGAGGCCGAACTCGAACGGCGCGGTGACGGTCATTCCCCGCGAGGCGATCGTGGGAAGCATCCAGGACGCAAAAGTCTTTGTCGTGAAGGACAAGATCGCAAAGCTCCGGTCCGTGGTAGCGGGCAGGGAGATCGGTACCAACGTCGAAATCACCAGCGGTCTCGAAGTCGGGGAAACCGTCGTGACCGACGGCCTGAACAATTTAAGCGACAACGCTCAAGTCATCGTTCGCAACGAGTGACGCTAAAGGATCAAAAACATGACGATTACTGAATTATCAATAAAACGACCGACGCTTGTTGTCGTTATTTTTTCCGTGCTCGGAGTCCTCGGCCTCTTCAGCTACTACGAACTTAATTACGAGCTGTTGCCGAAGATGTCCATTCCCGTCGTGACGATTTCCACCGTCTATCCGGGGGCCTCTCCCTACGAGGTAGAGAACAACGTAACGAAAGTCATCGAGGACGCCGTGTCCGGCATCGACAAGATCGACGACGTCCGATCGTCCTCCCTTGAGGGCTTTTCGCTCGTCATCATCGAGTTCAAACAGGACGCGAACATCGATTTTGTCGTACAGGATGCGTCGCGAAAAGTCAACGCTATTGTCGCAAATCTACCGACGGATGCGAAACAACCCACCGTCTCCAAAATTGCCTTCGATGAGATCCCGGTGCTCAGAATGGGGGTCACGAGCGCAATGGATTCGCGGCAATTCTATCAGTTCCTGATCGACCGGGTCCAGCCGCGCATCGCGAAGATTGCCGGTGTCGCTCAGGTTTCTCTTTCGGGAGGAGATGAAAGAGAGATCCATGTCAACCTCGATGCGAACAAAGTACGCGCGTATGCGCTTTCAGTGCCGCAGGTCGTGCAGGCGGTTCGAAGTGCCAACATGGATTTCCCGACGGGGAACTTCAAGGATTCCGACGAACAGTTTGTCGTCCGCGTTGCGGGAAAATTCACTTCCATCGAGGATCTGCGAAAACTGGTCGTCGGCCGTACGCGGCTCGGAGGCGATGTCCATCTGGACGAGATCGCTGAAATCCAGGACGGCCGGAAAGATTACGAGCAGATCAACCGCGTGAACGGCGTGACCTCCGTCGGCATCCAGGTTGTCAAGCAGTCCGATGCGAACGCCGTTTCGGTGAGCCAGCTGGTCCGCGAAGAATTAAAGAAGATCCAGGATGAATACAAGAAGGAAGGAATCACCTTCACGATCGCGGAAGACAGCTCCACGTTCACGCTCGATGCTGCGAATGCGGTCAAGCACGATCTTGCGCTCGCCGTGATTATGGTCGCGATCGTCATGCTCCTCTTTCTTCACAGCATACGAAATTCATTTATCGTTCTTGTGGCGATTCCTGCTTCGTTGATTACCACCTTTGGCTATATGTATGCCATGGGCTTCTCGCTCAATATGATGACGTTGCTGGGAATGTCGCTGGTCATCGGAATTTTGGTGGACGACTCCATCGTTGTTCTCGAGAATATCTATCACCACCTCGAAAAAGGGGAGGAACAGCGCGCTGCCGCTCTCAACGGAAGAAATGAAATAGGGTTTGCCGCCCTTTCCATCACCATGGTGGACGTCGTGGTCTTCCTTCCGCTTTCGCTCGTCAGCGGAATCGTCGGCCAGATCATGAGAGAGTATGCGCTCGTCGTTGTCGGTTCCACCCTGACGAGTCTTTTCGTCTCTTTCACCATCACGCCCACGCTGGCATCTCGGTTTGCAAAGCTCGAAAGGCTCACGGACAGGACGCTGCTCGGAAAATTCGCGCTTGCGTTCGAACGAACCTACCACCGGTTTTCCGAATTTTATCAGAGAATGTTGAAGTGGGCGCTGTCGCATAAGATGAGAGTTGGGTTGGCCACGACGGCATTATTTCTCGTTTCGCTTCTGTTCCCGGCGCTCGGCTTGATCGGAAATGAATTCATGCCTCAATCGGACCGCGGGGAGTTCGGCGTGTCGATCGAATTGGCCCCGGGCGCTTCCATCGAGCAGAACAACCTGACGACGTTGCGCATAGAAAAGATCTTCTCGCAAATGCCGGAGATAGAGAAAGTATTCACCGGCGTCGGCTCCCAGGCGACCGGATCGCTGTCTCTTTCGAGCAACAACCTCACCCAGCTCAACGTCACGCTTGTGCCCAAAGAGCTAAGAAAGAAATCCACATCCGAGGTGGGCGAGGAGATCAAGGCCAAGTTAAAAGAAATACCGGGATTGAAGGTGTTCGTCAATCCGATCGGCCTCTTCGGTTCAGCGGATCAATCGGCCATCCAGATCGCCGTCAACGGAACGGATTTTAACGAAATAACAAAAGCTGCGCTGCAGGTGGAAGATGTCCTGCGGAGCACGCCGGGCACGACCGACGTTCGACTCTCATCCGAGGCGGGAAAACCGGAGATGCGCATCAATATCGACCGCGCGAAAATGGCGCAGCTCGGCCTCTCGGTTGCCGACGTCGGCACGACGCTCCGCATTGCTCTCACCGGGGACGACCAGTCGAAATTCCGCGACGGCACGAACGAATACGACATCCGGATCCGCTTCGACCAGTTTGACCGCACGCGCACGGACGACATCGGGAATATTTCGTTCGTGAATAATCGGGGGCAGCAGATCCAACTGAACCAGTTCGCCACGATTTCTCAGACCTCGGGCCCTACGAAACTTGAACGCAGAGACCGCATCGGCATCATCTATGTCAACGGCCAGACGCTCGGCCGGCCGGTAGGAACGATCATGGGCGATTTCAAAAATAGGATCGCCGGCGTGCAGCTTCCCCCGGGGATTACGCTTGCGTACCTCGGGATGGAGAAGATGCGCGCGGAAGGCTTCACCGACCTGTTTCTGGCGATGCTGACGGGGATCCTCTTCATCTATCTGATCATGGTCGCCCTGTATGATTCGTACGTCTATCCGTTCGTCGTCTTGTTCTCCATCCCGCTGGCAATGGTTGGGGCAATGGTGGCCCTTGCTGCGACGGGAAAAGCGCTCAGCATTTTTTCCATGCTCGGAATCATCATGCTGATGGGGCTCGTCGCGAAGAACGCCATTTTGCTCGTCGACAGGACCAACCAGACACGGCTCGAACACGGGCTCACGGTGTACGACGCGCTCCTTGAAGCGGCGCAATCCCGGCTGCGTCCGATCCTGATGACGACGCTGACGATGATTTTTGGTATGCTGCCTATTGCAGTCTCAACGGCGTCCGGGTCTGAATGGAAATCCGGCCTTGCTTGGGCGCTTATCGGCGGCCTGACGAGCTCGCTCTTCTTGACGCTGATCGTCGTTCCCGTCGTCTATATGAAAGTCGACGAATGGAAGGAAACGATCCCGGCATTCTTCAGCAAACCGTCCGATATTCTTAAGCGGTTTCGAAAAGGCCAGGCGTAAGTTGAGGAGTCCCTCATTTCGTCCAATGGGGGTGTCCGGTTCTTTTTGGGGCGATTTTTTGGCCGACGAGCATGCCTTTGCCCACAGGCCAATAAAGTATCGGCTGAAGCTAAACTTCTTCGGCCTTGACCTTGTCCAAGAAACGATTTCCGTGGCGAAACTTTATCCCGCCCCTGAAGTGTTAGATACCACAAGAGACGTTGGCAACCAACCGGAGTAATAGGAGGAAGAGCCGTGAAAAACTATGTGTCGAATGAAGACAAGTCAGCAAGGATGTTCGAGTCGGATTTTATGGAACTGTTCACGCATATTCACCCGTCGCTGCCGCTCGTGATCTTCGTTCCCGTTGTGGCGTTGTCATTGTACTACACGGACGCACAAATTAGTGCATCGTCCAGGTTCCTTCTCTTTATTGGAGGCTTGTTTGTCTGGTCAGGAAGCGAATATTTATTGCACCGCTTTTTCTTCCACTTTGTTCCGGAGAACGTCTGGGGGAAGCGGCTTCATTTCATTATGCATGGCGTTCATCACGACTACCCGAACGATTCGCGCCGTCTTGTGATGGCCCCAGCCATCAGCGTGCCTCTGGCGACAATGTTTTTTTTCATCTTCAGAACCATTTGCGGACCCAAGTTTGCGTTTCCCTTTTTTGCCGGATTCATTACGGGCTATCTCTTCTATGACATGATGCATTATGCAATTCACCACATTCCGATGAAGAGCAAAGCGGGAAACTATTTGCGGAAGCATCACTTCCGTCATCATTATTCCGACGCGGATATCAATTTTGGCGTAAGTTCGCCGGTATGGGACGTTGTGTTCGGTACCTTGAACAATGAACGGAAAGACAATTCCGAACCTGCGCTCGCAGACGTCAACTCGCGCATCAAACAGTAGTACACTGGATTCATTGGAAGAAGCAATTCTCGAAACTTTTCAGCTGACACGGCGTTACGGAGCGCTCACTGCCGTGAACGCCGTCTCATTTGCTGTCAACCCGGGTGAGATTTTTGGCATCATCGGCCCCAACGGAGCAGGCAAGACCACGACGATCAAGATGTTGACGACGCTCCTCCCTCCGACGTCGGGGAGGGCTCTTGTTGCGAAGTTTGATATCTCCCGCCAAGCCCGTGATGTCCGCCGCTCCATCGGATATGTTCCCCAGTTGGTGTCCGCCGACGGCAACCTTACCGGATATGAAAATCTCCTTCTCTTTGCCAAGCTCTACGACATTCCTTCTAATAAGCGCCTTGACCGCATTCAACGTGCGCTTGAGTTGATGGAACTCTCCGACGCGAGAAACAACCTTGTCAAAACCTATTCCGGCGGTATGATCAGGCGTTTGGAGATCGCTCAAGCAGTGCTGCACCGTCCGCACATTCTTTTTCTCGATGAGCCGACGGTCGGTCTGGACCCGGTGGCGCGTCAATCGGTATGGGCCCAGGTCAAGATGCTTGTTGACCGGGGAACAACGGTGATCCTGACGACCCATTATATGGAAGAGGCAGAGAGTCTTTGTTCACGGGTTGCGATCATGCACAAAGGCAGTATTGTCGCCAACGGAACACCCGAAGAACTTAAAAAAACTGTGGGCGGGAAGAAGACGACGCTCGACGACGTCTTTGCATTCTATTCAGGCAACGCTCTGGAATCCGGAGGAAATTATCGTGAAACATCGCGCGTTCGTCGCACCGCCCGTCGGCTTGGATGATGATCCGGAAGTGACGCAGGCCGGTCTCTTGACTGCGGTATGGAGTTTTGTGCGCAAGACGTTCGTGATCGCTGAGCTCGAAGTGCGGAAGCTGCGCCATGATCCGACCGAGCTGCTGACCCGCGCCCTGCAGCCCGCTCTCTGGATGCTGATCTTCGGTGAAGTCTTCGCACGGCTCCGTTCCATCCCAACCGGCTCCGTTGGTTATCTTGATTTTCTTGCTCCGGGAATTCTTGCCCAGAGCGTTCTCTTCGCCGCGATCTTCTATGGGATCGCAATCATTTGGGAGCGCGATCTCGGCATCATTCATAAATTTTTGGTCAGTCCGACGCCCCGGTCGGCGCTTGTGCTTGGCAAAGCTCTGTCGGCGGGCGTGCGGGGATTGTCGCAAGCGATCATCATCTACCTCCTCTCTATGATCCTTGGCGTGCAGATCAATTGGGACCCGCTTTCATTGCTGGGAATTCTACTGTTTGTTTTCCTGGGCTCCGCACTCTTCTCGACATTCTCGCTCATCATCGCCTGCATCGTCAAAACGCGCGAGCGTTTTATGGGGATCGGGCAAGTGATGACGATGCCTCTTTTCTTTGCCAGCAACGCGATCTACCCGATCGCCATCATGCCGCCGTGGCTGAAAGTCATCGCTCAAGTCAATCCGCTGACGTATGAGGTCGACGCATTGCGGGGATTGATGCTGATCGGGGGGACGAGCGTGTACGGGCTGCCGGTGGATTTTGCGGCGCTGGCTGCGTCCACATCGCTCCTGATCGCGATCGGCGCGGCGCTCTATCCCTCTGTTGTTGCCTAACGTAACGGAGCTTCCATGGAAAATTACATCACACTCAAAATAGCCGACGGCACCGAGATGCGTGCTTACGTTTCTCGGCCGTCCGTCCCCGGAAAATATCCCGGCATTATTGTCTATCAGGAAGCATTCGGCGTCAACGCCCATATCCGCGACGTTGACGGCAGGTTTGCGCGCGAGGGGTATGTCGCCGTTGCTCCGGAATTGTATCATCGCACCGGGGCTGGAATCGAGGGGGACTATAAGGATTTTTCGTCGCTGCAGCCGCATTTCTCGGCCCTCAAAGAGGATCTCGTCGGACAGGATGTTCGTGCGGTGTATGATTGGCTCATCAATGATTCTTCGGTCGACGCTGAGCGAGCGGCATGCGTTGGTTTTTGTTTGGGGGGAAGGATCGCATTCCAGACAAATACGATGCTTCCTGTGAAAGCTGCGATCAGCTTTTATGGCGGTGGAATAGCGGAGACGCTCGTCAACAGGATTCCGCAGCTCCATGGAGCTTCCCTGATGTTTTGGGGAGGACGGGACAAACGGATTCTTCCCGAACACATACGCACAATCATCGATGGATTTCGTGCCGCAAATAAGCCTTATACCAACATCGAATTTTCGGAAGCCGAACATGGCTTCTTTTGCGATGCCCGGCCCGCCTATCACAAGGAATCAGCGCAACAGGCGTGGACCGTTCTTCTTCATTTTCTAAGGACTCACGTCGGCAATTAGGGAGTACCCGATCGAGCGAGAGCCGCCTCGAAGGATCTCTTCTTATCCCTTTCGCAATAATCACCCTCCTCTTTCCCGCTGGAATCTTACGTCCTCATCTGATGTTAAGAAGTCGGCCATGATGCCATGCACCCCCCATTTTTTCCGCCAATCACAGGCAAGTCCAGGATGAAATATTTATTTGCCGTTTTGCTCTTCGCTCTCGCGGCATGCGGAAGTGCTCAACAGTTCGATGCCATCCCCCCGGATGTTAACAGGCAGGATGTCCCTAACGATACAGTCAGCGTGACGGCCGAATCGTTCAGGTTCACGCCTGAGGTCATCCGGGTCAAAACAGGGACGCTGGTGACGCTGAGGATCAATTCGATCGACGGGACTCATGGATTTAAGCTCAGCGCGTTCGGAATTGATGAACGTCTCGACGAAAACGTACCGAAGTCAATTGAATTCTATGTTTCAAGAAAAGGGGAGTATGACTTTCGCTGTTCTCATTTTTGCGGTCTTGGTCATCTCGGCATGACCGGCAGAATCATCGTAGAATAATTTCTAGTTTCGGCAATTTCCGCTATGGTATTGAAGAGACAATTTTCCGATACCCGGCTTGAGATGATGGATCGCCCCGATGCCGATTCTGAAGTGCTGCGGGACGACCTTCGCAACCTGCGCATCATTAATCGCTATTTTGGAGGGCTATCGGCGCTGCGCAAAGCCGTTATGCCGATGATCACGAAGGGAAAAACGAAAGAGACTGTGACAATTCTCGATCTGGCGACTGGCTCGGGGGATCAACCCGTCTCGTTGGCGAAGGCATTCAGGCGGCAGAGTCAGCCGGCGCAGATCACGGCGATCGACAGGAACGAGATTATGCTGAACGCAGCGCGCGAGTACGCCGCGGATTTTCCGGAAATTCATTTTGAGCGCGGCGACATTCTCAGTGTACCGTACGCATCAGCAAGTTTCGATATCGTTACCTGTTCGCTCGCAATTCATCATTGTTCACGTGAAGATGCGGTACGGCTCCTTGGCGAGATGAACCGCCTAAGCCGGCGCGGCTTTGTCGTCAATGATCTTTCGCGAAGCCGGACGGGGGCGGCCACTGCATGGATCTACACGCGGCTCACGACGCTCAATCCAATGACCCGGTACGACAGCGTTGTTTCCGTCCTGAGAGCGTTCACCAAGAAAGAACTTACAGAAATGGCCGCCGAAGCCGGGGTACATCCGGTAAAAATTTTTACGGCCCCTCTTTTTAGACTCGTTGCGGTCAAGGAAAAATAATGGTCAAAGAAAATACCATTTTTATCAAAGCATCCCGGGAGACGGTCTTTGAAACAGCGGCGGACCTCGCTCAATGGCCGGCGATCCTTCCCCATTACCGGTGGATCCGTTATCTCCAGAGATCGCCGCACAAGAATGTCGTGGTCATGGCGGCAAAGCGGGGCTGGATACCGATTCAGTGGACATCGGAGGAAGAGATAGACCGCACCCGCTGTGAGGTCAGGTTCCATCATCTCAAAGCGTTCACAAAAGGAATGGATGTTGTCTGGACGTTCAAAGAAATGAACGACGGCGTCGAAGTGAAAATATCGCATACCTTAACGCCGACAATCCCGGTTATCGGATCATTCATCGCGGATGCCATTATTGGGAATTTTTTTATTCATCATGTCGCGAACCGGACACTGCATCACATGAAATCATACCTTGAAAAACGGCATGGAGCATAGAAGGGTCGTTATCACCGGGTTGGGGGCGCTCACGCCGATCGGTCATGGCAAGGACGGGCTGTGGGAAGGGGTGAAAGAAGGACGGACCGGCATCCGCACGATCACACGTTTCGACACGTCGCAGATCAAAACAAAGGTTGCGGGGGAGATCGATGATTTCGATCCGTTGAATTTTTTTGATGCCAAGTCGGCGCGGCGGATGGATCGCTTTGCACAGCTCGCGCTGGCCGGCGCGGGAATGGCGATCGATGATGCGAAGCTTGCCTTCGATGCAAAAAGACCTCAGGAAAATGTCGGCGTAACGTTCGGAACTGCTCTTGGCGGAGTGGCGGGAGCGGAGCTTCAGCACGAGCGTTACGTGAAGGATGGAATTAAAGCCGTTGACCCGAACCTTGCGCTGACGGTGTTCGGCGGCGCCGGCTCAAGCAATATCGCCATACATTATGGATTCACCGGACCGAGCAATGCCAATTCGAACAGCTGCAGCTCGGGAGCGATCGCGATCGGGGAGGCCTATCGATACATCCGCGACGGCTACGCAGATATTATGATCGCCGGAGGCGCCGAAGCGCCGTTGTATGAACTGACGTTCAGCGCGTTTACGATCATCCGGTCGATGAGCACCAATCCCGACCCGATGACGGCATGCAGGCCTTTCGATCTGCATCGCGACGGGTTCGTGATGGGTGAGGCTTCGGCTGTCCTTGTGTTGGAGGAACTGAGTTCGGCCGTTCGACGCGGTGCTCACATCTATGCGGAGCTTCTTGGGTATGCATGCAACAACGATGCCTACCATCTGGTGCAGCCCCGTCCGGACGGAGACTCAGCTGCCCGGGTGATGAGAGATGCTCTGGCGGATGCAAAAGTTACTCCTGACGGTATCGGCTACATCAACGCGCACGCCAGCGGGACCGTTCTCAACGACAAGTGCGAGACTGTCGCGATCAAAAAAGTGTTTGGCGCAGATGCGAGGACACCCGTCAGCGGCACAAAAGCGATGCATGCTCACGCTCTCGGTGCGACCGGAGCCGTCGAAGCGGTCATCTGCACGCTGATGTTCGACGGAAATTACATTCCGCCGACCATCCATCTTTCGGCCCCCGATCCCGAATGCGACCTGGACTGCGTCCCCAATGCCGGCAGACACGAAAGCGTGAATTTCATCCTTTCCAATTCGTTCGGATTCGGCGGCATCAATGCCGCATTGGTCTTTGGGAGATTTCGTCAATGATGGCAGCGCGAGACAGTTCTTTCGACGTTGTGATCGTCGGAGCCGGTCCGGCCGGATCCACGTGCGCCGCAATGCTGGCGAAGAAGGGGGTCCGCGTGCTGATCTGCGAGAAAGCAAAGTTCCCTCGAGAAAAAATTTGCGGCGATTGCGTCAACCCGGCATGCTGGGACGTATTTAGGACGCTCGGAGTTGATAATGAAATCGCCGCCAATGCCGAACTGATCCTGAATATTGCGATCGCAGACGGGTCGGGGAAGGTTCTGCAGATCCCTGTTGCCGATTCACTTGCCCTGTCCCCACGCCGGCCGTTCATTGCGATCAAACGAAGCATTCTCGATTCTCTGCTCGTACAGCGCGCGGTTGCAGACGGAGCGGTGCTGCGCGAGAACACATCCGTCGATTCGATAGAGGAGGATGGGGGCCGCTGGAAAGTCTCTTTGAGACTTCAGGACTCGGGCGGGGTGGTCCCCGTTAAAGCGGGGATCCTTATCGGCGCCGACGGACGCAACTCTCTTGTCGCCAGACTTCTAGCGGAGAAGGAAACGAAGAATCAAGCCAGGGCAGAATCGTCCTCGGAGAGAATAGGGGTTCAATGTACGGGCCGGAAGCGGTGTCACGCCACTTCGAACCTCCTCATGTATTTTTTTGAAGGGGGATACGGAGGCATGGTCAGCGTAGGCGCCGGCGAAGTAAACATCGCCATGGTTGTTCGCAGAGATCTCGCCCGGCTTGCTGTTGAGAATCCCTCCGTCTTTTTGGAGAGAACGATGTATGCTAATCCGCGAGCTCGAGAAATAGCTTCGGATCTACAGATCGTTGGAAAGATCCGCACCGCCTTTCCGATCAACCCTCAAAAAAACAGTCATCGGCAAACAGGGGCGTATCTTATCGGCGACGCACGCCGAACGACGGAACCATTTACGGGCGAGGGAATTTTGTTCGCGATGCTGGACGGTCTCTTGGCCGCGGGCAAAATTCTCAGGAGGTTGGGATTGCCTGACGGGGGGGTACGAGTGCCTTCTCGCAATCGGATTTGGAGAGATAAGCTCCTTGTCCGGGGGTTGCAAAACAAGGGGATGATTGAGACGGTCGTATCACTCGGCCAGCGGTATAGGGGGCTATCGCAAATTGCGTCGGGCATGATTTTGCGTTGAGGAGAACTTGGCGAAACCCCGGAAGGAACCATTTGTCCTCTTCAAAATGTTGTCATTCATGTTCGGGGATTGTGCCGTGGAGGCACCGGCATCCTTTTTCAGTTGCATAACCTGACGGAATAATGAAGAGATTACCACTCAATAAGTTCTCGAGGCGCGATCTTCTGAAGTTTTCCCCCCTCCTTCTTCTCGCCGCCTGCGATGCTCCGGAAGGGAAGACGGAATCGTTTCTCCATTCGGTTCAGTCGTTCAACGATTGGGTCCAATCGAAGATCTTCAGTCCGACAAAACTCGCCCCTGAATTCACCGACGCCGAGATGACGCCGGAATCCGGTTTCCGTGTGAACGGTAAAGACGAAGAAGACCCTGATATCGACCTCGACGGCTGGACGCTGAGCGTCGAAGGACTGGTGAAAAATCCCGGCACCTTCACGCTTGAGCAAATTACGGCTCTCCCGAAACGGGTGATGAACACGAGGCATTGCTGTGTGGAGGGATGGAGCATGATTCCGAAATGGGGAGGGACGCCTCTTCGCGGTTTTCTCGAAATGGCTGGCGCTGACCCTCAGGCAAAGTATCTCTCCGTTCAATGCGGAGATGACTACTACACGGCGTACGACATGCCGAGCGCATTGCATCCCCAAACATTGTTGTGTTTTGAGGCATACGGCAAGCCGCTCACGCTTGAGCACGGTGCGCCGGTACGCATCGTCATGCCGACAAAGCTCGGGTACAAAAGCGCGAAATGGATCAGCAAGCTTATTGTCACAAACGAAAAACCGGGGGGGTATTGGGAAGACCAGGGTTATGATTGGTTTGCAGGGATATAAATGAGACGGAATCTATTATTTATTACTCTGGCGGGATCATTGTCGATCGCGATCGGCTGCTCCAGCCATCTTAAGCCGCACGAAGTTCTCGTCATTAAAAAAACGAACACATATCACCGCGAAGGATGTCCCCCCACGAAGATGGCTAAGACGGTGGTCATGACGGCCGCTGAAGCGAAAGCGGAAAATTACAAACCGTGTGCAGGATGCAAACCGGACAGCGAATAAGGTATGACAGAGAATAAAAAGGAATTCCACCATCCGCTGACTATTCGTTTGACGCACTGGATCAATTTCGTCGCTCTCGGCATAATGGTGATGAGCGGACTGCAGATATACAACGCGTCGCCGATCCTCGGTTTTGAGTTTCCCGAATTCCTGACCCTGGGAGGATGGCTTGCCGGGGCGCGGATGTGGCATTTCTTTGCGATGTGGATCCTCTTTGTGAACGGCCTCGTGTGGGTCGTCTATAATATTGTGACAAGGCATGGGAGACGGACCACGATCTTCAGAAAAGAGGATCTCCCCGGCGTCGTGCCGATGATTCAATACTATTTGCGGATCCGGAAAGAGCATCCTCCTGTCAAAAAGTACAATGCGCTTCAAAAGCTCGCCTATACTTCGGTCGCATTTCTTGGGATGGGATCTCTTGTCACTGGAATGTCGATCTACTGGCCGGTGCAATTTTCCCAATGTACATCGTTTTTCGGAGGTTATGACGCAGCCCGCGGCTGGCACTTTTTCTTCACGATGTCATTTGTTTTCTTCTTTTTTGGCATATCTTTATGGTAATCATTTCAGGATGGTCAAATTTTCTCTCTATCATCACAGGCTGGAAGAAAACGTTTGGCGCCGAGCATTGAGGAATGCCTGATGGCACCGATTCACCCTGTCAATTTTCTCCTCTCTCTCTGACCCGACCGTATCAATGAAAACCAAATTTTTATATCTTCTCCTTGCTGCGCCCCTGGTTGCTGCGGGAATGAAGTTTGTTTCAAAGGCTGACGAGAGCCCCTTGGTCGGGATGAAAGCGCCGGAACTTCAATCGGGGAGCTGGATCAATTCAACACCGTTGCGCCTGAGCGGTCTTCACGGCAAGGTCGTTGTGTTGGAATTCTGGACCTTTGGATGCGTTAATTGCCGAAACACTATTCCGCACGTGAGGGAATGGTTTAAGAAATTTAACGGCAACGGCGTTGCGATCATCGGCGTGCATACGCCCGAGTTCGATGCTGAAAAATCTTTGTCCGGTCTTGATCACGCGATCAAGGAATTAGGCATCGAATACGCCGTCGTCACCGACAACGACGATAGAACATGGGATGCGTACGGACAGGAATACTGGCCGACGGTATACGTGATCGACAAAAAGGGGATCGTTCGTTACATTCACGTCGGAGAAGGAAATTATGACGAGACCGAGCAAACAATTAAATCACTCCTTTCTGAACCGGGCTGACAACGATCTTCTCACGGGTATGCGTTCGAATCGCTTGATACGCTTTTCTTCGCTTCATCGTTTCATCCATCGTTCGAGAGCGCATTATGCCATCCTCTGCTTGATCCTTTGCTTCGCGAAGGAGGCAGATGCATTTCAATCGATTCGTACCGGTTCGTTCCATTCAGCCCGCATTACGATAGAGAATCTTAAGAGGACATTCCTTTTTCATGTGCCAAAGCTTTTGGCGGATTCCGCGAAACTCGTTTTTGTGCTTCACGGTTCGGGAATGGAAGCCAGGGGAATGCAGGTCTTGACCGGCGGAGAGTTCGACAGAATTGCCGACAGGCAGAAAGACATCATTGTCGTTTATCCGCAAGCGTACGGCCGTTACTGGAATGACTGCCGGAAATCCGCCACGTACGACGCAAGAAAGCTCCATATTGACGATATTGCCTTCTTCGAAGCCATGGTAAAGTATTTCAAAGATCATTATGCGGTCGACGACCAACAAGTGTTTGCAGCGGGTTATTCGAACGGTGCACAGATGTGCTTCAAGCTCGCGAAAGAGCGGCCGGGAATGTTTAAGGGCTTTGCGGCCGTTGCCGCTAATCTCCCGGCAGAAACGAACGATGATTGCGTCGAAAGTCATCAGCCGGTTTCAATGCTTCTTCTCAACGGCACTTCGGACCCGATCAACCCGTACAACGGCGGAATGGTCAAAGCGGGGGATGGCAAAGAGCGCGGTCCGGTGATGTCTACAGATCAAACATTGCATTACTGGCTTGTCGTCGACAAGGGCGATTCAACCGCGCCGAAGGAATTTGATTTCCCGGATATCAACACAAAGGATAAGTCGACCGCTGTCGAATATACGTACGATTGTGTCGAATCGGGAAAGAAAGTTGTTCTGGTGAAAGTTATCAACGGGGGGCATATTTTTATGAATACGGGCTTCCGTTTCTGGCCGAGAGTCTTAGGCAATGTGAATAAAGATATCAGCGCGCCGCAGGTCATCATGGAGTTTTTTGCCGGTATGAAGTAACAATGATAAAACAAGTGTTTCTCAAGGGACCGTAGAGCCTGGCAACATTCTAGAATAAAAATCATCGTTCGTGGACAGCAAGTATTTGAGATCCAACCAAAGGAAATTCGAATGGCTGAAAAAGTATCGATAGAACTGCGCTGCAACAAGAACAGCGGCGGATCATACACCGCTCATACGTACGTCAACGGCAAGAAGAACGAAAACGCTGAGTGTTCCGTAAATCGCGGAAATTGCGATTTGATTGTTCTCCTTCACGCCAGAGTCAAAAAATTGTATCCGAACTCAGAAATTCGCGTGAAAGGTCTGGATAAAATGTGCATGGACATGATCCTTCGTGCCGAGCGGAACCAGCCGCAGGAATCCAAAGCGAAGTAACGACCCAGAGTACGATACCACGGTCTCAACACCGAACATATCCTCGCCGCCGTCCCGGTCAACGTTCGTCACCGGCCTCTCGCTTGTCTCGGTTGTCATCGCGTTATTCTTGACCGCGACCGATCTAACGGGGCTGATCTCGTACATCAATCTTACCGACAGCGCCGAATACCGCACGGCGATGCGCTTGCTGCAGGCCTATCAACCGGACGCCTCCTCACTTTCGTTGAACGCAGGATGGATGCTGACGTCGAGCATTACTGGAATCGCCGTCAACCTCGCAACGATCGTCGCATCCTATGGCCTGTTCAGACGGCTGAAATGGGGAAGGATCTCATTTATCTCTGTCGTGGTGGTTCAAACGATATTCTACTTCGTTACAATGTTCAGCACCTATTCCATGGCGCGGTCATTTCTCAGCGGCACTGGAATTGACCAGGTAGCGGGAGGCTCCAGTATGATGGCCATGGGGGAAGCGGCCGGCATCATCGGCGGAGTACTGGTCATTACCTTTGCAATTGTCATCGTCCGGAAACTATCCTCGGCGGAGGTTCGACGCGAGTTCGAAGCGGGTTCGGCATCCCTGTCATCCGTCAAAACCTCATAATTCATTCTCATCATAAAACCACACACTTTGGACTCCGGAGCAGGTACGAAGCGTTAAACGCTCCGTACCATCACTTTCCCTGTTTACTTCTCCCCCCGAAAATCGTATCTTTAACAGTTTAGGATTTGCATCAATCCTGATCACATAACTCACGAACATGCTTCACACTATGATCATCATTCCAGACTACGTTTATGTTGAATATCGCATTATTCGGCCCCCCGGGGGCCGGTAAAGGAACCCAATCAGAATTCCTGATAAAAAAATACAACCTCTTTTATATCTCCACAGGAGACCTGTTACGGAAGGAAATTGCAAATCACACCAAATTGGGGATGGAAGCTCAGAGCATTATTGCCTCCGGCGGATTGGTGTCGGACGAGATCATCGTTCAAATTATCGAGAAGACGATCACCGACAACCCCGATTCAGGCGGTTTCTTGTTCGACGGATTTCCCCGAACGTACATCCAGGCGTATATCCTCGAAGGCCTGATGCTGAAATTGAACACCTCGTTGAATTGTCTTATCAGTTTAGTTGTACCTGAGGATGTCTCTGTCTCGCGTTTGTTGAACAGAGGAAAAACTTCCGGGCGTTCGGATGACAACGAAACGGTCATCCGGAACAGGCTCAAAGAATACCATGAGAAGACAATTCCCGTCCTCCAGTTCTACAAGGACAAGGGGATCTGTGTCGAGGTTGACGGCAGCCGTGCGATCGAAGAGGTAACACGATCTATCGACGAGATCATCCAGCGCGAACTCAGCAAGCGGCTTCTCAATATCGTGCTCTTCGGATACCCGGGTTCGGGGAGAGGATCGCACGGCAAGGCGATTGCAAAGGAATACGGGCTTGAGTACGTGGCGACCGGCGAAATGTTGCAGCAGGAGATCGAAAAAAAATCAGAGCTCGGAAGGAAGATCACGGAGCTCTACGAAAACGGCCAATTGGTCGAAGACGAGATCGTCGTTCAATTGATCGAAAAGAAGCTCGCAAACCATGCGGGCGTTAAAGGGTTTATCTTCAAAGGATTTCCGCGGACGTTGGTTCAGTCGTATATCCTCGACGGACTCTTGAAGAAACATGATTCGTCGATCGCGAAAATCATCGAAATAGAAGTGCCGATGCTCGAGCTGATCAACCGGCTGGATGCGCGGAGCAAAACGGACCGCTGCATGCCGTATGATACCAGCACAGCCAAGATTGTCAAGCGCCTGGGAGAGCATGAGAAGAAAACTGTTCCCGTCATCGCGAAGTACAACCAGCTTCACGGCGTCATAAAGATAGACGGAATGGGAACGTTTGAGGAGGTCTATAAGAGAATTTCGGTCGAAGTCGAAAGCGGTTTCAAGAGCATGAGATAGGGCCGTTTGGTAGCAGCATGTCGCATGGACAACCGTTGCTTCATCGGTCAAGATATCATACATTCCAAAGATGTTTGGTCTGCCGTTCTCAATTCTTACACAGGAGGAATAACCATGGCCGATGCTCCAGCACCATCCAGTAAATTGCAGTGGAAATGGGTCGGAATCACGTTTGCGATTGAAGTCGTGTTTTATTTGCTGCCGATCCTCTATGTCTCGGGCGTGTTCGGCAACAGCGTCATCAACATGAAAGCGGAAATGTTCATCGGTGCGTGGTCGTTCGGCGGCGCGATCTTGCTTCCCGCGATTGCCGCTTTCCTTTCTGAGGGAATCACCATCTGGGAACCCGCTATCGCGGGCGTCATGCTGGTCGCGCTCTGGTACGTTGCCTTTCGTCTTTTCTTTGCCCGCTACATCGCGCCGGGGATCTCGGAGGACGTTCCGTATCTTGCGCTTATCATGGTTCTGATCTTTCTTCTTTCCCTCTTGGGCGCGTGGTACGGAGAGCGGGTCCAGAAAGTGTGGGAAAACAAAAACCCCGAATAGAACTTCGGCAGTGTCAATAAAGAGTATGTCACGTGAAAACCATCGGACTTATCGGGGGAACAAGCTGGATCTCCACGGTTGAATATTATAGAATCATCAATCAACTGACCAACGAACGGCTCGGCGGCCTCAATTCAGCAAAAATTCTCCTCTACTCGATCAACTTTGAAGATTTCAAGCCCCCGTCTGACCCCAACGGATGGGGACCCGTTGTCGAGACGCTGACCGGCATTGCAAGAAGGCTCGAGCATGCCGGAGCGGATTGTCTGCTCCTGTGTGCCAACACGCCGCATATGGCCGCCGCCGGCGTTCAGAAAAATATTCGCATCCCGTTGATCCACATTGCCGAAGTCACCTCTCAAGAGATAGCGAAACAAAAGTTGTCTACAGTGGGGCTCCTCGGAACAAAGTACACGATGGAGCTTCCGTTCTTCAAGACAAAACTGCTCGAGCACAATATCTGCCCCCTTGTCCCTGGTGACAAAGAACGAATTGATATCAATGCTTCAATTTACGGCGAATTGGGAAAAGGGGTTTTCAAGCCGGAAACAAAAGAGAAGTACCTCCGTATCATCGAGGACTTGAAGAAGAAAGGCGCTCAAGGAGTGATCCTCGCTTGTACCGAGATTCCCCTGCTCCTTAAGCAGAGCGATTGTGACATTCCTGTTTTTGACACCACTGCCATCCACGCCCGATCCGCGGTTGATTTTGCTCTTAGCGATGAGCAGATGAAAAATTAAGATCTCAAAGGCGTCCGAGTCATCACCGATCATTCACTACAAAATAGCATAACCATGAAACCAATTATCGTTGCTGCTTTTCTCGCACTTGGAGCTTCCGTTCTTTCCGCTCAGTCCGGACCGCAAATGAAGGAGTCCGATGCGCTCGCATCGCATATCGACTCGACTGTCCGGGCGCAAGATGACTTCTTCCTGTTTGCCAACGGAAAATGGTTCAAAGAGAATCCCATTCCGCCAAGTGAACCGTTCAACGGCCTGTGGCAGATGATCCAGGATACGATCAACGCCCAGATCCGCAACGTCTGCGAATCCTCTGCGGCGCTGAACAATGCCGAAAAAGGGAGCAACAGGCAAAAGATCGGTGACTTTTTTTTCACGGGAATGGACAGCACGACCCTGAACAAAAAGGGGCTTGCAGATCTGAAAAGCGATTTTGACATGATCGACGGCATAAAAAGTTTGGATGGAATCGCAAAAGCCGTCGAGTATATCCATGCCGTTGCCGGCTCGCCCGCCTTCGGGTTCGGTGTCGGCCAGGATGACAGGATCAGCAGCAAGAATGCGGTCTTTATCTGGCAGGGAGGATTAAGCCTGCCCGACCGGAATTTTTATTTTGACACCGATTCGCGTGCCTTGATGATCAGGCAGAAGTTCCTTGCCCATCTGTACAACGTGTTCAGGATCATCGGCGACGACAGCGCTGCAGCAAGCCGCGCCGCCGTCCGCGTGATGGAACTGGAAACGGCAATTGCCAAAGCCTCCCGCAAAAGAGAGGATACCCGCGATCCTCTGAAGAACTATCATAAGATATCCTATACGCAGCTGAAAGAATCTACTCCGAATTTTGATTGGACGATCTTTATGAACGCGGCGGGGTTGAAGAATGTCGATACGGTCATTGTCGGCCAGCCGGAATTTTTGACGGCGGTCGACGGCTACCTCAGGTCGTTCTCGCTTGACGACTGGAGGAACTATCTCAAGTACCATCTCGTCCGGGGGCTGTCGCGTTACCTCGACGACAGGACATACCTCGAAGCATTCAGTTTCTACTCGACGACATTGCGCGGTATTGAGGAACCGAAGCCCCGGTGGAAACGCGTCGTGGAAGAAACCGACGGTTCGCTTGGCGAGCTGATCGGCCAGGTCTATGCTGCGGAGTATTTGCCGAAAGGGACAAAAGAGAAGCTGCTCGAAATCGGAAACGCCATCAAAGCGGTCTACGCAGAGCGGATCAAGCAGCTGGATTGGATGAGCGCCGCGACGAAGGAAAAGGCGCTGAAAAAGCTCAACGCGATCATTATGAAGGTCGGATATCCGGACAAATGGAAGGATCTGAGCACACTGCAGATCGACCGCTCGTCATTCGTCCGCAACGCGATGAACGCCAACCGATGGGAGTTCGAGTACATGATCGCGAAATTCGGGAAGCCGGTCGACCGGACAGAATGGGACATGGAGCCGCAGACCTACAACGCGTACTATAATTCATCCAACAATGAGATCGTTGTACCCGGCTGCAATATTATCGTGTCGGGGTATGAACACGTCCTGGCCGATGATGCGATTCTCTATTCCGTGATCGGTGGCTCCACATTCGGCCATGAGATCACGCACGGGTTCGACGATCAGGGGAGCAAGTATGATGAATTCGGCAACCTGAACAACTGGTGGACATCCGACGACAGCGCAAAGTTCTATGCAAAGACAAGGATGATCGTCAGGCAATTCGACGATTACGTCGCCGTCGATAGTTTGCATATCAACGGCGAGTTGACACAGGGAGAAAATATCGCCGACCTCGGCGGCATTATGATGGGCTACGAGGCATTCAAAAAAACTTCTCAATACAAAGAGCATCAGATGATCGCCGGATTGACCCCTGACCAGCGGTTCTTCCTCGGCTATGCTCTCGCATGGGTGGTGAACGAACGCCCTGAAGCGGTCGCAAACCAGGTTCGCAGCAACGAGCATTCGCCCGCGAAATTCCGCGTCATCGGCCCGCTGACGAACATGCCGGAATTTTACGCGACGTTCGGGATCAAACCGGGCGATCCGATGTGGCGGTCGGACAGCGTGCGGGTGAAGATCTGGTGATCGCCGTCCAGCAGGATGACAAGGTATGAAAAGCCTTTTTAATTCGGCCGACAACAAAGAAATTATCGACCGCGTTGAGCATTTATCGCCGGTGTCTCAGGCCAAATGGGGGACGATGAATGTCTCTCAAATGCTGGCGCACGCGCAGCAGCCGTTGAAGGTCGCGTTCGGTGATATGCGACTGAGGCTTTCGGTGGCGGGGTTCTTCTTCGGGAAAATTGCAAAAAGAAAGTTAGCGAAGGATGAGCCGTGGGGAAAAGCTTTGCCGACCGACAAACACTTCGTCGTCGTGGAGCAGAAGGACTTCGATGAAGAAAAGAAGAATCTCCTTCGATCCGTCCGGCGGTTCGCCGAACAAGGGCCGAGCGGGATTGTCAACGATCTGCACCCGTTCTTCGGCAAGCTTACCACCGATGAATGGGACCGGCTGATGTGGAACCACCTTGACCACCATCTCAGACAATTCGGCGTGTAGATGCGGCGGTGCCGGTGGCTGGTTCCGTTGGGGTAAATATTTTTCAAACGATAGAGAGCAACTTGGCTCAATTGGAGGAACAATGAACAAAAATATTTTATCCTGCATAGCTCTGATTATTGTGTTAGCATTCCCGGCAGCAGCCCAGTTCGAGAGGCCCGCGTTTGGACCCGAACAGGCGAAGCTGGCGTTTATCGTCGGCTCGTTTACCACCGCGACTCATATTCCGGCGAGTCCCATGGCTCCGAACGGAGCGGATGGAACAGGGACGTTGAGCGTGAAGTGGGGCCTTGACTCGATGTTCGTTATTCTCGACGAACAAAGCAAAAATGACCTTCTTGGAAATTACAAAGGGCACGGCGTCTTGGGGTTCGACCGCCGCGACGGGAAATACACCCTTTCGATGTTCAACAACTTTGGCGACACACCGCAGTACCGAGGCAATTTCAGCGGAGATACCCTTGTCCTGATGACCAAGGTGGAATATCCCAATGGGTCGTTTGATCAAAAATTGGTTTGGTATAAAGATAACAACGCGGTCCGGTTGAAAATCTATAACGATATGGGAAGCGGATTCACGTTGTCGATAGAAGAAACTTCCACTCCGTCCGCCGATTCAAAAAAATGATCGCACGAGTGAGAGTTCGTGACGCAGGGTCCGAACTTTACGAGAGCCTATGGGAAAAAAAGACAAGAGAGTGGATCTTTACATCGCAAAATCTGCAGGTTTCGCCAGGCCGATTCTTGCGCATCTTCGGCAGCTCGTACACAGCACTTGCCCCGACGTCGAGGAGACCATCAAATGGGGATTTCCGCATTTTATGTACAAAGGGATGTTGTGCAGCATGGCATCGTTCAAGCGCCACTGCGCTTTTACACTTTGGAAAGCCTCCGTCATGGCTGATTCAAAAATGCATCTTTCAAAGGTCGGGAAGACCTCCATGGGACAATTCGGACAACTGACCTCGCTCAAGGATCTCCCTTCTGACAACATCATCATCGCATATGTGAAGGAAGGAATGAGGCTCAACGACGAGGGGGTGAGAGCCCCGGTCAAATCAAGAGATCTCGGGAAGAAATCGTTGAAGGTTCCGGAGGATTTCAGAAAGGCTCTTGCGGCAAATAAAAAAGCCCTTCAAACATTCGAGGGATTCAGCTACACGAACAAAAAAGAATATGTCGAATGGGTTGCCGGTGCGAAGACAGGCGAGACCAGAGCCAAACGCCTTGCAACGTCGATCGAATGGCTGTCGAAAGGGAAAGTACGCAACTGGAAATATTTGCGGAAATCATGAAGGCACTGAACTACCGGACGTTGTGCCATTCGTGAACCAGCATTCTGTACAACACCAGATCCACAAAATGATCGTAGAGCCATTCCCCGTCTTTGATGACCCCCTCTTTGACAAAGTGAAGCCGCTCCGGTATCGCGCAGCTCTTGGTATTCCCCGTCGCACATCTGATCTCAACGCGATGCAGCAATAGTTCATTGAAGGCGTAATTGACGAGGATGCGGGTTGCTTCCGTCATGATTCCTTTCCCCTGAAAATCTTCCCCCAGCCAGTACCCGATCATCACACATCTGTTTTGCCAATCGATCGGATGGTAGCCGATGATCCCAGCGGTTTCATTCTTATAGGTGATGACCGCTTGAAAACCTTTTTTGCTTGCATACTGCTCTTGCGCATGGCGAATGAATGCATAGGTGTCCTCGGCCGAAGTATTGCCGTCCAGCCAGGGGAGCCATTGACGAAGATGCGCGCGGTCCCGGTCGATCAACGCAAAGAGTCTATCTGCATCGGCCTCTTCGACGAGATGCAATTCGGAGGGGAAAATATTTGGGAATAGAATTCTCATGAGCTGTTGATGCGCCGACTCAAAAATAACCGTAAACCATTCCATTTGCAAGTTCTTCGCATGCGGTATGAAATATCCTCCTCATCTTGAATCGCACACGGGAATCCCGTATCTTGCCCTCCGATGGCGCATCAAAAAAGATATATTGCCCACCTTGACCTCGACTGTTTCTTCGTTTCAGTGGAACGCATAAAGGATCCGGGCCTTAACGGCAAACCGGTTGCGGTCGGGGGGAACGCGGAGGGGAGGGGAGTGGTTGCTTCCGCATCGTACGAAGCCCGAAAGTTCGGCGTCCGTTCTGCCATGCCGACCCGGCGCGCTCTTCAACTATGCCCACAACTCCTGGTCGTCGGGGGACATCACAAAGAGTACAGCGAATATTCTGACAAGCTCTACCGGCGGATGCTGGATTTTACCCCCATTGTGGAGAGGGCCTCGATCGACGAGATGTATTTGGATTTTACCGGATGCGAAGGCTTGTACAGGAACGATCTCCCCGGTGTGATGAAGACAATGCAGCAATCAGTGTGGAAGGAATTTTCTCTTCCGTGTACCATTGCGTTGGCTTCAAATAAATATATCGCAAAGATCGGGGCCGGTACGGTAAAACCGGCGGGGGTTTGTTACATTCCTCACGGTGAAGAAAAAGCATTTCTTGCCCCTCTCCCGATTGAAGTCATCCCGGGAATCGGCCCGAAGACTGCTCCGTTGCTGCGAGAAAAAGGGTTTCACATTGTCGCTGATCTGCAGAATGTTTCGCGTGACCGCATGGATCGGTTGTTAGGGGAAATTGGAACTCATCTTTTTGAGATCGCCAACGGTAAAGGGCCGGATACGCTTGCGGTCGATTGGGACAGAAAGAGCATCAGCAGGGAAGAAACATTCGCGCACGATATCGGGGATGTCGGTCAGCTTACAAAAATTCTTCATTCGTTGTCGGAAGACGTCTGTTCAACACTGCGCTCCTGTCAATGGAAAGCGCGCACGGTCTCGGTAAAAATCCGTTATTCCGATTTTACGACGCTCACACGCGCCGTGACAATGGAACCCACCGACGACGATACCATTGTCCACAAATCCGTCACCGAATTGCTGAACGGAGCGTATTCGAAGCGAAGGCCGTTGAGGCTGTTAGGGGTCAAGCTCTCAAATTTTGTCGGGAAAGTCGAGGAAGACCTTACGCTTTTTCCCGCGGACGGCAAACGGTCACAGATGTTTACTGCCGTCGATAGACTGCGTAAAAAATTTGGGGATGACGTGATTCATGTGGGAGGCTGACGAAGGACCTGCGGGAGTTCTTTGTCGATAGGGGCAGGGGAGAGCTCAGTCACTTGCCGGCAGATTTCAATGCGTGCTTCAGCAGTTCCTGAATCGTCGGCGTCTTTCCGTTTAATCCCTGGAGTGCCGCCCGTATGGCCTTCTCTGCTGAACCGCGGTTGTATCCGAGAGAAATGAGCGCCATTAATGCCTCGGCGCGGATTTCATGCCCCGCATCCGGCGAACCCGCCGTGTGCGGGATGGCATCCCCCTTGGCGATCTTGTCTCGCAATTCAACGATCAACCGTTCCGCAGTTTTCCTTCCCACTCCGGGAATTGCAGTGAGTGCTGAAACATTTCCCTGTCCAATCAGAATCTGCAATTCCCCCGGCTGGATCCCGGACAAGATCCCCTGAGCAATTTTTGGTCCGATTCCCGAGACTGAAATCAGAAGTCGGAACATTTCCCTTTCGAGTTCAGTGGCAAAGCCGAAGAGCTGCAGCGCATCCTCACGTACGTGCGTGTGCGTTAGGATCGTCACCGCGGCGCCGGCCTCTCCAAGCTTTTCGAACGTGGACAAAGGAATGCTGACGGCGTAGCCGACGCCGTTGACGTCAACGACAATTTCAGTCGGGGACTTGTGAGAGAGGATTCCTTTGAGATGGCTGAACATGGAAAAACGATTAAGAATTATGAATTCATCGATGAAAAGGGAAATGGACTAATTTCTCCTTTTTCCCTTTTCCTTCTTCATTATCACTCTCTCGGGGTGTGTTTCGACGAACGATTTCCAGCTTTTGAAGCTTGCCCGGGGCCGCGTGATCCGGTGAGAATGGCAGACGGCCACTGCCAGCGCATCAGTCGCGTCGAAGAACTTCGGCGTCGTTCTTAATTTGAAGAGATTTTTCATCATGAACTGGACCTGCTCTTTGGACGCGGCGCCGTTGCCGACGACGGACAATTTTATTTCACGAGGGGAGTATTCGGAAACGGGGACCTCAAAGTTGACCCCGGCCAGCATTGAAACGCCCCTCGCCTGTCCGATTTTTAGCGCCGATTGTGCATTCTTGCTGTAGAATGCCGTCTCGATCGCAAATTCATCCGGATGAAACTTCTCGATGACGCGGCATAGCTCGGAATAGATCCTTCGCAGGCGGAGCGGCATTGAATCGACCGACGGTATCCGGATCACGCCGACATCAAGCACTGTCAGCGAGGCGCCATTTTTTCTGATGACGCCATAGCCTGTAACGAGAGTGCCCGGGTCGACTCCGATGATGATCATTGGACGTGCACAGCGTCAGTTGCCAAAGGTCGCCAAAATTTTCTCGTCGATGTCAAAATTAGCATAGACGTGCTGGGTATCGTCGTGTTCTTCGAGGGCTTCCATCAGCTTGAGAACTTTTTCTGCCTCCGGTCCTTCAACCTTCACGGTATTTTCGGGCACCTTATGGATCTCCGCTTCTTCGATGGCAATGTGCTTGTCTTCAATCGCCTTTTTTACCGCTTCGAACGTTTCGGGAGATGTCGTTATTTCGAACGAATCGCCGTCGATCCGGAGATCGTCCGCCCCCGCGTCCAGCACGATGGAGAGCATGTCATCCTCTGACATTCCCCCCTTCGGCGCACGGATCGTCCCTTTGTTGTGGAACATCCAGGCGACGGAGCCGCTCGCGCCTAATTTTCCGTTGTTTCGTTCGAGCAGATGCCGGATTTCGGAGACCGTCCTGTTCTTGTTATCGGTGACCGACTCGATGATGAGCGCGACGCCTCCCGGTCCGTAGCCTTCATACGTTACGTCTTCGTACGAAACCCCGGGAAGTTCGCCCGTTCCTTTCATGATGGCTCGCTTGATGTTGTCTGCGGGCATATTGCTGGACTTGGCTTTATCGATCGCCAAACGGAGGCGCGGGTTGCCGGCCGGATCGCCTCCCCCGGATTTTGCAGCGATCGTAATTTCTTTGATGATTTGCGTGAAAATTTTTCCGCGCCGTGAGTCGGTGACCGCTTTCTTCCTTTTGATTGTCGCCCATTTCGAATGACCGGACATAGTCTGTCTCCTTGCGTTTCCAGGTTCACATAAATGCTAGTGCGTTCCGTTTCCCTCGGATGCCGCTCGCAGGTCTTTGATCTTCAATTGTGGTAGCTGAACTCCGGTAAAGTCGCTTTCATCAACCGCAAAAACAATATCACAGTATTTGTTTCCGTTGTTGACGCGGTCCAGCAAATAGCCGAGGTTGAAACCGATGCAATCCAGCGTCACGTTGTTCTTTTTAATCTTAAAGCGTAAGTGATTCCTGCCGACAATTCGTGCCTGTCCTAATGTCTCTACGTTTCTGGTGACAAACGTCGGCCTCATATTTTTCGGACCGAACGGTGCGAATTGCTTCAGGACGCGCGTATATTTTGGAGTTAATTCCCCGAGGTCGATCTCCGCGTCGATCGTGATGACCGGCGTGAGAAGGTCTTCCGTCAGCAGCTCCTTGGCAACGGCATTGAAGGCCTCCTTGAATTCCTCCACACGGTCGACCTCCAGCGTCAATCCCGCCGCGTATTTATGCCCCCCGAACTGCAGGAGCTTGTCCTCGCAGCGTTTCAACGCCTGATAGATGTTGAATCCGGCGATGCTGCGCGCTGAGCCCTTTGCGACGCCGTCCACTGTCGTCATCATTATTGCGGGACGGTAATATTTTTCCACCATCCTCGATGCGACGATGCCGACCACCCCGGGGTGCCATTGTTCTTGATGGAGGATGATCGCTCCTTCGTTTTCGACGTCAAGGAATTGTTCGACAAGCTGCTGGGCATGGATGAACACATCTTCGTCGATTTTTCGCCGGTTGATGTTCTCCGACTCCAGAACGCGGGCAAACTCCACTGCGGAACTATAGTCGTCGGTGACGAGTAACTCGACCGCACGTTTTGCGTCGCCGAGCCTGCCGACCGCATTGATGCGCGGAGCCAAGACGAAAACGACCTGGCCGGTTGTCATCGCATCCGGTTTTAATCCCGCTGTGTCGAGAAGCGCCTTGATGCCCGGCCGCGGATGCGTCGTGATGATCTCGAGTCCCAGTTTGACGAAGATGCGGTTCTCATCCACCAGCGGCACGATGTCGGCGGTCGTCGCAAGGGCAACGAAGTCGAGATATTTTCCGACCGATGCCTCGGCGCCCACCGTTCGCGCAAGCGCTTGGATCAATTTGAACCCGACGCCCGTCCCGCAGAGGCTTTTGAACGGATACTTGCAGTCAGCTTTCAGCGGGTCGAGAACCGCAACCGCTTTGGGCAGTTGATCGTTCGGCTCGTGGTGGTCGCAGATAATAACGTCGATGCCCAGCGACCGGGCGTACTCCACCTGGTCTACCGCAGTGATCCCGCAGTCGATCGAAACGAGAAGGGTGGTCTCCCGTCCCTTTGCATGGTCGATGCCGGCCTTCGATATTCCGTATCCTTCCTTGATCCGGTCCGGGATGTAGTAGGCAACGTCGCAGCCGAGCTCTTTGAAAAAAAGATAGAGCATACCGGCGCCGTTCGTTCCGTCGACGTCATAGTCGCCATAGACGAGAATTTTTTCATTCTTTGTCCGGGCGGAAAGGATCCGGTCCACAGCAAGGTACATCCCGTCCATGAGAAACGGGTCGTGAAATTCGCTCTCCGAAGGACGGAAATAGCGGTGGGCTTTCTCGAAATCATCGATGCCGCGGTTGACGAGGATCGTTGCGAGTGATGGAGCGATGGAGAGTTCATCGGACAGTTTTTTAACGAGCAACGGATCGGGGGGTTCCGAGATCGTCCAACGGTATTCCTTGATCGGTGTCAATGCTTTCTCCTCCAAGTGATCGGATTGCCGGAGGTCCCGGCAGTCCAATTCCTGATTTGAAAAAGCATCTATACGGCGTGCAACTGCATTCTTCCTGCAATATTTCTGAGGTCCGTCGGTAAGCCGAATTCTGTCTTCCTCAGCCGGCACGAGGCCGGCGGAAGGAGGCAACCATTTATCTCGTATCGTTTTTACAAACGAACTGAAGCGACCTACCCATTCCGTTTCTGCGGGGCAGAGTTGAGTAGGCGTCTCTTCTTCCGGAAACGTTTGCACGTTCGGAAAACGGAATTTACTTGGTCTTTCTCCCGGTGGGGTTTGTCATGCCGGCGCTATCGCTAGCGCCGCGGTGCGCTCTTACATTAAGGCCTCGAGAGGCCCGCACCTTTTCACCCTTGCTCCCGACAGTGCGAACGCACCGTCGCGGGCGGTATATTTTCTGTGACACTTTCCGTAAGATTGCTCTTCCTGGATGTTATCCAGCACCGTGCCCGTCCCGGCGAGTCGTTGTGAGACCCGCCGCGATGGAGTTCGGACTTTCCTCCTAAATAATGTGCAGCAGTATTTAAGCGATTGCCTGACGTACGCTCAGCATCAATTGCAAGAATGTTGAATGAACGAGTCAGCACGTGATATAGATGAATGAATTAAATTCTGTGGAACCTGCGACCGGGCGCCGTTCGTCAGCCGGCATGCTCGTCGATACTTTCGTTTGCCAATGCGTCTGCTTCTTTGTTCTTCTCTCTCGGCACATGATTGATGGAAAATTCAAACGACGACTTGCTGATGATCTTTTGCACCTCGTCGAAGAGTTTCTTCAGGGTTTTATCCTTCACCTTGTATTCGCCGTTGATCTGACGGACCATCAATTCGCTGTCGGAATGAATCACCAGTTTGCTGCACGATGTTCCATTGCCGTTGCCGAACAGCCCATTCACCCTCAGCAGGCATTCGATCAGGGCCGTGTACTCGGCAACATTGTTGGTCACCTTCCCGAGATACTTTTTCTCTTCCGCCAGCACATTTCCGGATTCATCTTTCAGCACGACGCCGATTCCTCCATGCCCAGGATTTCCCCGCGCCGCTCCGTCCGTGAATCCGTAAACGGTCATAACACCTTTTCGCTCGCCTGCGCGAGTTCCGCCGAAATAATGATCCTGCCGCAATGCTCGCACGTGAACATTCTACTTTGAGTGCGAAGTTCGAGCAGGCGCTGGGGGGGAATTTTATTGTGGCAGCCTCCGCACGAATTGCGCCGGACCGGGACGACGGCTTGGCCGTGGCGTCCCTTTCTGATGCGGTCGTAGCGGGAGAGCGTATCCGCTTCCAGCCGGACGACGATCTTCTCGCGCTGGTGTTTCAGCTTCAATTCTTCATCTTCGTTTGCCTTCGACACTTCGGCAAGCTCTGCTTCCTTCTCGTTCAGCTGGACAGTCAGCTCCTCGAGCTGCTTCGTCAAGCCTTCAATCTCTGTCTTGGCGCTTGCCATCGCGTTTTCGAGCGTCTCGAACTGCTTCTGCAGGTTTTTTATCGATTCGTTTGAAAAGTCTATTTCCTTCGTCAACGCATCGTACTCCTTGTTGCTCCGCACCTCGTACTGCTGCGCTTTATATTTTTCCAGTTTCTCCTTCAACTCGAGAATTTCGACATCGGCCTTGTCGCGTCCCATGACCGAGGCTGTGACGATTTCCTGCTTTTCTTTGATCTGTCCTTTGAGTTTATCAGCCTCCCCCTGAAGCTTTCTCACAGCTTCCGGTAGATCTCCTTTCATTTCCTCCAAGTCGTCGAGCGAACTATCGACAATCTGCAGCCTGTACAGCAGTTTTAATGTTTCGTCCAATTCCTGCTCCTTTACAGCGATCCTGTGCTAATAGTATGTTACTGGGTTTGTATTTTCCTTCGTGATGAAAACCTTTGCTTCCGATTTTTCGCGGGTAATGATCTCTTTTATTCGTTCAGCAAGCACGGGGAGGACGTGGCGTTCCGTTTCAAAATGCCCCGCGTCGATGAGGAAAATGTCCTTCTCCGCATCCTGAAATCCATGATATTTGATATCCGCCGTGATATAGGCATCCGCACGCTGCCGGATTGCTTCGGAGACAAGCTCACCTCCTGCGCCTCCGCACACTGCAACATGTCTGACCGGCCTTGCCGTCCTTCCGGTATAGCGCAGAACCTTCGTGCCGAATGATCTCTTGATCAGGGACAAGAATTTTTCCGGCGGCACGGGTTTCGTAAACTCTCCGATCGCGCCAAGGCCGAATTGCTCGCTTCTGTTCTGAAGGGGAGATACATCATAAGCAACCTCTTCATAAGGATGCTCTCGAAACATTGCGGCGAGCGCGCCCCCCAGCTTCCACGTTTCCACGGGCATTTCCAATTTCACTTCCGGAGTTTTTTCGAGGACTCCCTTCGAGCCGATGAACGGTGTTGCTCCCTCTTTCGGTTTGAACGTCCCGATCCCTTCAGTCCGGAAACTGCATTCCTCGTAGTGTGTAAACCTGCCTCCTCCGGCGCCGTGCATCGCCTTTGCGACTTTCTCAAGATGGCTCGCCGGCACGAAGACCGATACCTTTACCAGGGTATCGGGGAGGTGCGAGAGCATGCGAACGTTCCGGAGTCCAAGCAGAGATGCCATGACGAAACTCACACCGCCGTTGACATGATCGAGATTGGTGTGGGCGGCGTAAAGATTGATGTTGCGTTCCGCCATGAAAAGGGCAATTGCGCCTGCCCTGGAATCGTCTGTCAAAGATCGCAGCGGGCGAAAAAGCAGCGGATGATGCGTGACGACCAGATTCGCTCTGCGCGTCATCGCTTCTTTTGCAACGTCAAGCGTCGCGTCGAGCGAGAGAAGTATGTTGCGTATCTCCGTTGTGGCCCGGCCAACCTGAATTCCGCAATTATCTCCCTTCCATGCTGATGCCGGCGGAATCCATTCCTCAAGCGCCTGCTGAAATTTTCCTAGTGTCACAAACCCTGATAGAAATAAAAAATCCCGTTGGTTGGACGGGAGTTGTGAGCGTTCTAAATCTGAATTTTGATCTTCAAAAACTTGGTGAAATGAACCTCGCCAAGTCGTGAAAATTTTTCTTTGATTCTTTTCATTCGCTTCATCATAGAACCAAAGTAAAGTACAATTTTTTGCGGAAAGATGCAATATGAACGGGATCGAATTATGAGCATGCCCGCGGGAATACGGCGGACGATCGAACACAGGCAACATCTTAGCCGGTCTGGTTTAACGATTAATTTTGACCAGGGCCATAATGCTTATAGCTTGAAATGGTTTACCCTCAGATCCCCGCCTTGACTTTTCCTCTTTTTTTCGGTATTATTTTGAGGATTTTTCGGAATATCTTCCCTCGTTTTAGACCAGGCACGTTCGGAGTGCGCGATTGATCACGGAATATGGGTACGACAGCTTTTTCACGGTAACGATCGTTTGTTGTGTTGTCATCGCAGGCTCCTACTTCTTCATCCCCAACCCTTATCTTAAGTATGCGTTGTGTGCTCTTGCGGGGATTGCCTTTCTCCTTACATTGAATTTTTTCCGCGATCCTGACAGAGTAACTCCCTCCGGGAACAACATGATCATCTCTCCGGCTGACGGAACCGTTGTCGTTGTCAAAGACACGGCGGAAGAGCTTTACTTGAAGGGGGAAGCGATCCAGATCAGCATTTTTATGTCTCCTCTTAACGTGCATGTCAACAGAATTCCTCTCTCGGGCAGGGTCGGATACTTTGACTATGTGAAGGGAAAATATTTCGCAGCGTTCGAGGATAAGGCATCCCTCGACAACGAACAGACTCACATCGGCATCGACAACGGCAGTTCGAAGGTCTTCTTTAAGCAGATTGCGGGGTTTATCGCGCGCCGGATCGTTTGCACGCTGAAGGTAGGGGATGAGGTCGTTGCGGGGGAACGGTTCGGAATGATCAAATTCGGATCGCGTGTGGATGTTTTTGTTCCGAAAAATTCCGATATTAAAGTATCGGTCGGGGATAAAACGGCGGCGGGCGAGTCGGTGCTTGCCGTTGTTCGGTAATGAGTGTTGAACAAGCTCGGAAGTATGCATGAAAATAACTAGGGCCGTTGTTCCGAGTCTTTTTACGGTCTTAAATATGTTCTGCGGTTTTCTGTCCATCGTCAATTCGAGCGAGGGACAGTTTGATGTCGCCGCATGGTTCATTATCCTCGGCGGAGTGTTTGATTCGCTCGACGGCGTGATGGCAAGGATCACCAAGTCTTCGAGCGAATTCGGCGTGGAGTTCGATTCTCTTTCCGATGTCGTGACGTTTGGCGCCGCACCGGCGTTTTTAGTGTATAAGCTCCATCTCTACCAGCTCGAGGGGATCGGGCTTATCATCAGTTCCTTGCTGGTCATTTTCGGCGGTATCCGGCTGGCCCGGTTCAACGTGCAGCTGGTCGGCTTCGACAAGGATTATTTCACGGGACTGCCGATTCCGGCGAGCGCGATCACCATCGTCGCCTTTGTTCTCAGTTTTCGTGATGAAGTTTTCGGACTGCGAGGCCTCGCTGCTGACATTCTTGCGCCGATGGTCGTCGTCGTCTCCTTGCTGATGGTGAGCAAGATCAAGTACGACCCGATCCCGAAATTCTCGAAAAAAGATTTCAAGAAGCATCCGATCCGGGTCATTTCGTTTGCGGCGGCGGGACTTATCCTGCTCTTCACGCGAGGCAAAGCGTTGTTCTATATTTTCGTCGTCTTCTTGCTGTTCGGCATCATCCGTTATGCTTACGTCGCTCTTCGGAGGATGATGGGCTACGTCGACGCTACAGCAGAGGAGGAGCGCGCGGAAGAGGCGACAAGTTACGATATCTAAGGAGACCGAGTGTATCATTCCAATATTTCTATCACGCTGAGAAAATCGATCCTCGACCCGCAAGGGAAAGCGGTTGAACATGCGATCCATTCTTTAGGGTATCCGACCGTGCAGGATGTCAGAATCGGAAAACACATCGAGCTGACCATCAACAGCTCGACGAAAGAAGAGGCGGAGCAGATCACGGAGCACGTGTGCAAAAAACTTCTTGCCAATCCTGTGATGGAAGACTATTCCTTTCGAGTAGAGAAATCATAACGAGGACGAAGCGATGGCGAAATCGAAGTTTGGGGTTGTGGTATTTCCTGGGTCCAATTGCGACCACGATGCGTATCGTGCGGCGAAGGATGTCATGGGACAGGATGCGCACTTCATCTGGCACAAGGATTCGTCCCTCGGCGATGCGGATGTTGTCGTCCTCCCCGGCGGGTTTTCGTATGGCGATTATCTCCGCACTGGGGCCATCGCGCGCTTTTCTCCCGTGATGAAAGAGGTCGTCCGGTTCGCGAAGAACGGCGGCACGGTCATCGGCATTTGCAACGGTTTCCAGATTCTCCTGGAAGCGGGATTGCTGCCCGGCGTCATGCTGCGGAACAGCTCCCTGAAATTTGTCTGCAAGTTCATCCATCTGCGGGTTGAGAACGCCGACACGCGCTTTAGTTCGGAGTGCCGTGTCGGCGACGTATTGAAGATCCCCGTCGCCCACGGCGAAGGAAATTATTTTGCGAGCCGTGAAGTGCTCGACGCGCTCCAGGCAAACGACCAGATCGTATTCCGATACTGCAGCGCGTCGGGCGAGATCAATGATGCGTCCAACCCTAACGGGTCGTTGTTGAATATCGGGGGCATCATGAACAAGGAAGGGAATGTTCTTGGCATGATGCCGCACCCGGAGCGGGCTGTCGAATCGCAGCTTGGTTCGGCGGACGGCAAAAAGATCTTTCAGTCGATGGTCGAAAGTTTGGTGCTGAGTTGATTCGCGAAAGGAGCGGGCCATGAATCTCGGATTCTCCGAATTGCTGTTGATCGGACTGGTCATTCTCGTCCTGTTCGGACCGAAGAAAATTCCGGAGATCGCCCAGGGACTCGGGAAGGGGATGAACGAATTTCGAAAAGCAATGAGGGAAGTCCAGGAGAAGGTCGAACAGGCGGTAGAGGAAAACAAGGCTGAAAAAAAATAGCGACGTCTTAGGAGAAGGAGAGAGACAATGTTTGAAAATATAGGGTTCCCGGAGCTGATGCTCATCATGCTGGTGATCGTCATCTTCTTTGGGCCGAAGAAAATTCCGGAATTTGCGAAGAGCCTCGGAAAAGGGATCGCGGAGTTCAAGCGCGCGATGCGCGATGTTCAGTCGGAACTGACAAAGCCCGAGCATTCGCTCCCGGAGAAGCCCGCCGACACCTCCTCTTCAACTCCGAAAAAGTAGAAGAGCGCACGATGATTTGCACCAGGGAACGGTCCGAGTGAACCTCAAAGAGCCCTTCGATTCATATCACGTCCGGCTTGCATCGGGCGGTGATTCATGCGAAGCACGTACCCGTGAATACCTCTCCGTTATTTCCGCCCGGAAAAATCTCAACGCGTATCTGACGGTTTTCGAGGAGGAAGCGCTGGAACGGGCGCGCGCCGTCGATAAAAAAATCGGAACAGGAAAAGCAGGCCCCCTTGCCGGATTGGTCATCGCGGTCAAAGATGTCCTCTGCATGAAGGGAAAACGGACCACCTGCGCTTCTAAGATCCTCGGCAACTATGAAGCGATCTATGATGCGGCCGTCATCGAAAAACTTCAGGCGGCGGATGCAGTGATCATCGGCAAGACCAACATGGACGAATTTGCCATGGGATCGTCGACGGAGAATTCGGCATTCGGTCCCGTGAAAAATCCGATAGATGAATCGCGCGTTCCCGGCGGTTCTAGCGGCGGCTCGGCCGTCGCCGTTGCTGCCGGAATGGCAACGGCTGCGCTGGGATCCGACACCGGCGGTTCGATCCGTCAGCCGGCCGGCCTGTGCGGCGTGTATGGGATGAAGCCGACGTACGGGAGAGTTTCCCGTTATGGGCTTGTCGCTTTCGCGTCATCGTTCGACCAGATCGGTCCCTTTGCAAATTCAGCGCGCGATATCGCCCGGATTTTAGGGGTCATCGCCGGACATGATGAACGGGATTCGACGTCGGCGAAGGTTCCGGTTCCCGATTATCTTGCCTCGATGAACCGCGACGTGAAAGGATTAAGGTTCGGCCTCCCGAAGGAATACTTCAACGACGCGTTGAACACGGAGATCCGGGGCTGCCTCGAAGGGCATGTCGCCCGGTTGAAAGGGGGCGGCGCAGAAGTTATCGAAGTTTCTCTTCCTCATTCTGAATACACGATCGCCACCTATTACATTCTTGCGACCGCGGAGGCATCATCGAACCTTGCCAGGTACGACGGCGCCCGTTACGGCTATCGGAGCAAGCATGCCTCGACGCTGATGGAGATGTACACAAAATCGCGTAGCGAGGGCTTCGGCGCAGAAGTTAAGAGACGCATCATGCTCGGCACGTATGTACTTTCGGCCGGCTATTATGATGCGTATTACAGGAAGGCGCAAAAAGTGAGAAGGTTAATTCAGGAGGATTTCTTTAACGCCTTTAAGAAGGTCGATTGCCTGATCACGCCGATATCGCCGACGACGGCGTTTGCATTCGGTGAAAAAGCAGACGACCCGCTGCAAATGTATCTGTCGGATATTTATACCGTCTCGGCAAACCTTGCCGGAATTCCTGGCATCAGCATCCCGGCCGGCGTCGACAAACAAGATCTTCCGGTCGGGCTTCAGCTTCTTGGAAAACAATTCGACGAAGCGACGTTGCTGAGGGTCGCGGATTTCTTAGGAACCGTGAACTAATTTTTGATCAGGAACAAACTCCCATGAGCATACTCGTCAACAAAAAGACCAGGCTTGTCGTCCAGGGCATCACCGGCGGCGAAGGAACATTTCATTCATCGCAAATGCTTGCGTACGGCACGAACGTTGCCGCGGGGGTCACCCCGGGCAAAGGCGGGACGATGTACAAGGGGAATGAAAAGGATCAGTTCAAGACCGAAGTCCCCGTCTTCAACACGGTTGCAGAAGCGGTCAGGAGCGAAGGGGTCGATACCTCTGTTATCTTTGTCCCCGCGGCGTTCGCGGCCGACGCGGTGATGGAGTCGGCCGATGCCGGCATCGGATTGATCGTCTGCATCACGGAAGGAATTCCGACGAAGGACATGATCCGCGTCTACGAATATGTCAAGCTCAAAGGAACCCGGCTCATCGGCCCGAATTGTCCGGGCATTATTACGCCGGGAGAATGCAAGGTCGGGATCATGCCGGGATTCATCCACAAGCGCGGACGGGTCGGCCTGGTTTCACGCAGCGGAACATTGACGTACGAAGCCGTTTGGCAGCTCACCGAGCGCGGCATCGGCCAATCGACATGCATCGGAATCGGGGGGGACCCGATCATCGGGACACGCTTCATCGATGCGGTCAGGCTGTTCAATGAGGACGATAACACGGACGCGATCGTCATGATCGGCGAGATCGGAGGGAGCGCTGAAGAAGAAGCGGCGGAATACATCGCGAAGCATGTCAAGAAACCGGTCGTCGGTTTCATCGCGGGCCGGACCGCTCCCCCGGGCCGGCGGATGGGACACGCCGGCGCGATTATCTCCGGCGGGAAAGGAACTGCCGCGGAGAAGATGGAAGCAATGAGCGATGCGGGCATTCATGTCTGCGACAGCCCCGCAATGATCGGCGAGACAATGAAACTAGCCCTGGCAAAAAAACGCCCGCATTCTGTCCCGGTCATCGCCACAAAACCGGCAAAGAAAACGGCGCCAAAGAAGAAATCCAAAAAGAGAAAATAATACTATACGATCTGAGGAATTTTCCGTGATTGAACGAACGCTCTGCATCTTGAAACCCGACTGTGTAAGAAAGAATCTTCAGGGGGAAGTGCTCTCAAGAATTCAAAAAGCAGGGTTTAAAATTTTGGGGATGAAACAAATTCGTCTGACAAAGGAGGAAGCCGGCGGATTTTATGCCGTCCATAAAGGGCGCCCCTTTTATGTCGGCCTTGTCGAATTCATGACATCGGGTCCGTGCGTCCCCGTTGCCCTGGAAAAAGCCGACGCTGTGGCGGAGTACCGAAGATTGATCGGTGCCACCGATCCGAACGATGCGGAACCCGGGACCATCCGGAAGCTGTTTGCTGATAGCAAAGGCGAGAACATCGTCCACGGCTCCGACTCTGTCGAGAACGGGAAGATCGAAGTGGCATTTTTCTTCGCAGAGAGTGAATTGCTCTAGCACCGCAGCATCGAACATAGTTTCCATCTTCCATTTTCTATCCCACGAGAATGCTCTCCCGCTGGAAAAAACTCACTTCTGCGATCGTCCATAAGAATCCATGGTGGACGTATTTTCTTGATTCGTTTCAGATTCCCAACGGGGTGAAGGGGGAATACCACTACGTTCACACTGAAGGGTCCAGTCTCATCATCCCGGTCACGGACGACGGCAAGATCATTCTCGTCAATCAGTATCGTTATCTGAAAGACCGAGAGAGCATCGAATTCCCTTGCGGCGGCGTGAAACCCGGACACTCGTACGATGAGATGGCCAAACTTGAACTGGAAGAAGAGACGGGATACACGGGAAGATCGTGGGAAACGGCCGGAGAGTTCAATCCCTTCAACGGGGTAACGGACGAAATGTGCCGCGTTTTTATTGCACGCTCTCTTTTGTCCGGAAAGCCAAAACCCGAAGCGACGGAAGAGTTTGAGATCGTGGAAGTCTCCCCGAACCATCTGGAAGAAATGATCTCAAGCAGAAAGATCTGGGATGGGATGACGCTCGCCGCGTGGGCGCTGGTGCGAAAACGATTCGTTCAATAACCCTTCTTTAAATCCCCATCAAGGCATTCTTCAAATCATCGATCAGATCCTCGACGTCCTCTATGCCGACCGAGATCCGAACGAGTCCGTCGGTGACGCCGGTTTTCTCCCGTTCCGATTTAGGGACCGACGCGTGCGTCATTGTTGCCGGATGAGAGATGAGCGTTTCCACCCCGCCGAGACTTTCGGCCAACGTACAGACGCGCAGGCGTTTCAGGAATCGCTTGGCATTTTTCAGCGAGCCGACGTCAAACGAGATCATGCCGCCGAATCCGCTCATCTGGCGCCGTGCCAGGGCGTACTGAGGATGGCTTCGCAGCCCCGGATAATTCACCTTGACAACTTCTTTGCGCCCGGACAGCCATTCTGCAATGATGGTGGCGCTTTCACAATGCTGTTTCATGCGGACTGCGAGTGTTTTTGTGCCGCGCAGGCAAAGCCAGGCATCGAAGGGGCTCATGATCCCGCCAACCGCCTTTTGTGAGAACCGGAGTTTCTCCGCAATGCCCGCGTTATTCGTGACCGCCATGCCCCCGAGCATGTCGCTGTGGCCGTTCAAATATTTCGTGACGCTGTGAACGACAACGTCGATGCCGAAATCGATCGGGCGCTGCAGGTACGGAGTGGCAAAGGTATTGTCAACGATGGAAATTAATTGATGCGCCCGTGCGAATTTGGCGATCGCGCCGAGGTCGGAAATTTCCATCGTCGGGTTGGTGGGAGTCTCAACAAAAATCATTTTTGTGCTCGGTTTTCGCGACCGTATCACGACGTTCATGTCCGTGGTGTTGACAAAATCGAACTCCAGACCGAAGCGTTCAAAGACCATTTTCGCGATCCGGTACGTCCCTCCGTAGACGGCGTTCGTCGCGATCACGTGATCCCCCGGAGCAAGCAGCCGGAACAGCGCATCGATCGCAGCCATCCCCGAGGCGAATGCCATTCCTTCTTCGGCATTCTCGAGCGCTGCGATGTTTTTTTCAAGCGCGGTGCGTGTCGGGTTGGACACGCGTGAATATTCGTAACCTTTGTTCTGTCCCAGACCTTCCTGAGCATAGGTCGAAGTAAGAAAGACTGGAGTCATCACTGCTCCGGTCGCGGGGTCGGGGTGCTGCCCCGCATGCACTGCCTTCGTCGAAAATTTCATACTTTGTCGTTGTTGTCGATTAACGTAAACTCTTTTTCGTCGATGCCGTATTCCTTAAGCAGCATCGCCCCCTCGGTGTTCAACTTATGCGATCGCGCTCGCAAGAACCCCAGCACGGCATCCTTCAAGGTCACATGCGGCTTTTGACGCTGTGCAGCGTACCGTTCTGCGTGCGTTTGCGCCGAATTCTTGATGATCTCGCGGAATGGGTCGCGGACGACCCGGACTAATTCGTCGAGTTTATCGACGGCCGATTGTTCCCATTGCATAGTGGCTATCGGGTAAGGTATCCTAAAACGTCGAATCGCGTAATGATTCCTATCACGCCGGAATCATTCTTGACGAGCACTGCTGATTCCTTCTTGGCAAAATGTTCCACGGCTCTTCCGAGCTCTTCGTTCATGTGGACTTCAGGAAACGGCGGTTCCATTGCCGTCCCTACCAGCGCGTCGAACTTTGATGAATCTTTCAGCAGCAATGTGAGAAGATTTCCTTCGGAGACGCTGCCGATGCATTTCTTTTTTTCGAAGACAGGGAGCTGTGAGACGTTTTTTCCCGTCATGATGTCGAGCGCTGTGCGGATCGTTGATGAAGCATCGACGGTGATCAGCTGCGGGAGTTTTGACGATTTTGCCTCCATCACATATCTGAGCGTGATGCGCTCGGGGGCGATAAACCCGTTTTCCCTCATCCAATCGTCGTTGTACAGCTTGCTGAGGTATTTGGAGCCGCCGTCCGGCAGGATCACGACCACGACGTCGTTCTCCGACAGTCGCTCCGCAAGCTTGAACGCGCCCGCGACGGCAGTGCCGCACGAGCCTCCGGCAAAAATTCCTTCTTCACGCGTCAGCCTCCGCGCTGCAAGGAACGACTCTTTGTCCGTTACCTCGATGATCTCGTCGATGTACTCGAAATGGAGCGCCCCCGGAAGGAAATCCTGTCCGATCCCTTCGACCTTGTATGTTTTAAACACCGGGGAGAACTGTTTGGTATAAAAATAGTCGCGCAGGATCGATCCCTTCGGGTCGATGCCGACAACTTTCACCTTCGGATTCTTTTCTTTGAGATATCGTCCGGTGCCGCTGATCGTTCCCCCTGTCCCGATGCCGCAGACGAAGTAATCGATTTGTCCGCCGGTTTGCTCCCAAATTTCGGGGCCCGTCGTGTGGTAATGCGATTCCTCGTTTTTCGGATTATAGTATTGGTCGGCAAGGATGGAGTTCGGAGTTTCACGGACGATCCGTTTTGCGACTTCGGTGTAGCTCTCTGGGGAATCGTGCGGAACCGCCGTTGGAGTGACAATCACCTCGGCGCCAAATGCCCGAAGAAGCTGAATCTTTTCTCCGCTCATCTTGTCGGGCATCGTGAAAACAGTCTTATATCCTTTGATCGCCGCCGCGATCGCCAGACCCATTCCGGTATTGCCCGAAGTCGATTCGACGATCGTTCCCCCTGGTTTCAGCCGGCCTGTCCGTTCTGCTTCCTCTATAATTTCAACGCCGATCCTGTCCTTTACGGATCCGCCCGGATTGAAGCTTTCAACCTTGGCAAAAATTGCGGGTTTGTACCCCTTCGCCATTTTATTGAGCTTGATGAGCGGAGTATGCCCGATGGTTTCAAGAATGGTCTCTTTATATTGGATTTTTTTCAGATCGCTGAGCATGGCAGTTTTTCCCTCGTCACAGAATATCAATAGGAACTTTACGATTTCACGATCAGGCTCGCTGCAAATGCGGCGCCGAAGCCGTTATCAATATTGACGACGGTAATTCCGGCTGCACAGGAATTTAACATTGTGAGCAGCGGCGCGATACCGCCAAACGACGCGCCGTACCCTGTCGACGTCGGAACAGCAATGACCGGAACGCGCACGAGGCCTCCGACGACGCTTGCGAGGGCGCCGTCCATTCCCGCAACAACGATAATGACGCTTGCCCGATGGAGCTTATCGGTTTGATTGAGCAGGCGATGTATTCCTGCAACTCCGACATCATAGAGCGTCTCCACATGTTGTCTCATCATCTTCGCAGTGACGACCGCTTCTTCAGCCACCGGAATATCGGAGGTCCCGGCTGTCACGATCAAAATTATTTTCTTCGATGATGGAATCAGCGTTGGCTCATTGGCGGTTATTGTTCTTGCTGCCGGATTAAAACGGGCTTTCTTGACCGCCTTCCTGACAGCGTCAAAGTCTTTTTTGGTTGCTCGCGTTGCCAGAAGAGCGCTTCCCCGATCCACGATTTTTTTTGCAATGCCCGAAATCTGCTGCGGGGTCTTCCCTTCGCATAAGATCACCTCGGGAAATCCCTGGCGGAATTGCCGGTGGTGGTCGATGGTCGCAAAACCGATCGACTCGTACGAAAAGTTCTGCAGCGAAGAGAGAGCATCCTCTTCGGAGATCCGCGACCGCTTGAAATCTGATAATAGTTTTTTGAGGTAGGTCTCGTTCATGTGATCATCATTTTTTCTTCAAGAGAATATACTTGTTTGAGGAAGAAGAATCAAGGAACAGCAGCCACAACTACTGTAATGACTTTAGGTTATGCGGATGCGCTCTTCAGGTTGCCTTGACTATCGGGCGTTTTTTTGGTACTTTGAACTCACAGAAACAAACAACCATACAACGGAAGCAATTTCTTGTCGACCCTTGAAGCTTTTGTCCTGAGCTATCTCATCGGTTCCCTTCCCACTGCCTACATTGTTGTAAAACGAAGTTCAGACATCGATATCCGGCTTGCGGGCAGCGGTAATGTGGGAACGCTGAACGCGTATGAGGTGACCGGCCAACGCCTTGTCGGCCTTATCGTGCTTGCGGTTGATCTCGTGAAGGGCATCTGCGCTGTTCTTCTCTCGCTTTTTATCTGGGGATCCGTCCCCGGATGCATTTCGGCTTCCCTTGTCGGCATTGTCATCGGACATTGCTTTCCCGTCTGGTTGAGGTTCAAAGGGGGTAGAGGTCTTGCGCCCGCTGCCGGCGCAATGCTGGTCGTGAGCTGGATTTTTGTCGCCGTTTGGTGCGCGTGCTGGGTTGCCGGATATTCGTTCTCTAAGAATATTCATATTGGAAATATCGCCGCGATTCTCGCCTCGCCTCTCTTAGGATACGCGATCCCTCAAGGGATCGTGGCGAAGTTTTCAACAGGCGCGCTTTCCGTCGCGCAATTATTGGCTGCGTACAGTGCAATGTCTGCAATTTTGTTCATCCGGCATATCGGCCCGTTACGGGAAATCATTTCATCACGAAGCTCAGATAAAAAATAACATGTCCCGCAAAGCATTTTTTCTCTTGATGATCTTTTTGTGTGTCGGCGGAATTCTTGGATATTCGCTGGCGCCGAAAGTGAACGGCATTGCCACCGCAGGAAGTTCCGGGCAACAAAGCTCCCTGTTTGTTTCTGAAGAACAGCAGAAAAGCCCGGACGACGACGTTTCCAAATCGAGGAAGAATGCCATTACCGCCACGGTCGAAAGCGTCAGCCCGGCCGTGGTCGGCATCACCGTGACCGAAGTGAGAGAAGTGCAGGACCCTTTCTCGAACTTTTTCGGCGATGATCCGTTCTTCAGACAGTTTTTTGGGAACAGAAGCCTCAAACAGGAAGTGAAGGGGCTCGGGTCCGGGTTCATCATCTCGCCCGAAGGCTATGTTCTCACCAACGACCATGTCGCCGGCAACGCGAAAGAAATCATCGTAACGATGACGAACGGAGAAAAATATCCCGCCGAGCTTGTCGGCACCGACATGATCTCGGACGTGGCGCTCCTGAGGATCAAAGGGAAGAACTTTCCATATGTGAAGCTCGGCAATTCCGACGACGTGATGATCGGCGAGTGGGCGGTGGCGTTCGGCAATCCGTTCGGGCTCTTTGAGAACATCGACAAACCGATCGTGACCGTCGGCGTCGTGAGCGCAAAGGGGATGAACCTCAACGTCGAAGATAACCGGTCGTACCGCGGGTTGATACAAACCGACGCGGTGATCAACGCGGGGAACAGCGGCGGGCCGCTGGTGAACAGCGCCGGCGAGGTCATCGGCATCAACACGCTGATTTACACCGCGGGGGTGAGCCAGGCGTACATCGGGTATGGCTTTGCCATTCCGATCAACCGGGTGAAGTCGATCGTCGATGAGCTTCAGAAGAAGGGGAAGGTCGAGCGCAATTTCTGGACGGGGATGGAAGTGAACATTGTCGACCAGCGGATCGCAAAATATTTCGGACTGAAAACTGCTGAGGGGGTGATCATCAGCGACATCAAGAAGAACAGTCCCGCCGAAAAGGCTGAATTAAAGGTCGGCGACATCATTCTAGAAATCAACGGGGAAAAGATACAAAATGAGGAAACGATCATCTCGATCATCAACGACGCAAAAGCGGGAGATGTTCTCAGCCTGAAAATCTATCGGGACAAGAAGACATTCGACGCCAATCTAACGTTGGAAAAACGAACCTAACCTTCTAAGAAAATGATCGCTCGGTACACGCGCCCAGTGATGGGCAAAATATGGAACGACCAAAATAAATTCTCGGTCTGGCTGCAGATAGAGATCCTCGCATGCGAAGCGCAGGCGGAATTAGGGGTGATTCCGAAGGAAGCGGTCGCGGTTATCCGGGAGAAAGCAAAGTTTGATATTGCCAGGATCGATGCTATTGAGTTGGAGGTGAAGCATGATGTCATCGCATTCCTGACGAATGTCGGGGAATATGTCGGTCCCGAATCGCGTTACATCCATCTTGGAATGACGTCGTCCGACGTGCTCGATACTGCGTTGGCGGTTCAGATGAAGCAATCGGGAGAACTCCTCTTGAAAGGATTGGAGGAATTGAAAGAGGTCCTCGCGCGGCGAGCGAAAGAGTTCAAAATGACCGTCATGATCGGGAGATCGCACGGCATCCATGCCGAGCCGACGACTTTCGGGCTGAAGCTGGCTTTGTGGTACGACGAAACGAGACGGAACATCCAGCGGCTCATTCGCGCGATCGAGACGATCTCGTACGGCCAGATCTCCGGCGCCGTCGGGACCTTTGAACATCTGAGCCCGAAGGTCGAAGAATATGTCTGTGCGAAACTCGGGCTGAAACCGGCGCCGGTCTCGACGCAGATCCTTCAGCGCGATCGACATGCGGAATTTATGACGACGCTTGCCGTCGTTGGCAGCTCGCTCGAAAAATTCGCGACGGAGATCCGCCATCTTCAAAAAACGGAAGTGCTGGAGGCGGAGGAATATTTTTCAAAAGGACAGAAGGGCTCGTCGGCCATGCCGCACAAGCGCAATCCGATCACGTGCGAGCGGATCGCCGGATTATCGCGCGTGCTTCGGGGGAATGCACAGGCGGCAATGGAGAACGTCGCCCTCTGGCATGAGCGTGACATCACCCATTCGTCGGTCGAGCGCATCATCGTTCCGGACAGCTGTATCCTCCTGGATTATATGCTTGCGCTTACAAAGAATGTCATTGAGAAGCTCATCGTCTACCCCGAGAACATGAGGAACAATATCGACCTTACTCACGGACTGGTCTTTTCGCAGCCGGTGCTCCTTGCCCTGACGACGAAAGGGATGAAACGGGAAGACGCGTACAGGATCGTTCAGAAAAATGCGATGGACGTCTGGCAATCCAAGAAGAATTTCAGGGAAGTGTTGGAGGACGATGCGGAGGTCAACAGGCTGCTGACAAAGAGCGAACTTCAGGAAGCATTCGACCCGACGAAGAGTTTGCGTCACGTCGATTATATTTTTGAGAGAGTAGGCTTGGGCAGCTGAGTATCCGCTGATCAAGCTATTACGCGATATCGTATGGTGAATGATCATGCCGCAGAAATTTCAGAACCTTATCAATGGAAGATGGGTTGACGCGAAGTCGGGGAGAACTTTCGAGAATCGGAATCCCGCCAATTGGGATGAGGTGATCGGCGTTTTCCCAAGATCGTCGAAGGAGGATGTCGACGATGCCGTGAAAGCGGCCCGCGCGGCATTTGAGAAGTGGCGGCTTGTTCCCGCACCGAAGCGCGGTGATATTCTCCGGAAGGTCGGGGATATCATGGTCGCCCGAAAGGAAGACCTCGCCCGGGAAATGACCCGTGAGATGGGGAAAGTGATCGTTGAGACGCGCGGAGATGTGCAGGAGGGGATCGATACTGCGTACTATGCTTCGTCCGAAGGGCGGCGCCTCTTCGGTCACACCGTTCCGTCCGAGCTCCCCAATAAATTTGCGATGGCGATCCGCGTTCCGATCGGAATTGCCGGCATCATCACTCCATGGAATTTTCCGATGGCGATCCCCACGTGGAAGATCTTCCCCGCAGTTCTTTCGGGAAACACGGTCGTCTTCAAGCCTGCGACCGATACCCCGAGAACCGCGGCCGCGCTGGTGGAGATCATGATGGAGGCGGGAATTCCTGAAGGGGTCGTGAATATCGTTCATGGGAGCGGAGGCGAAGTGGGCAATGCGATCACCTCGCATCCCGACGTTGACCTTATTTCTTTCACCGGTTCGACCTCGGTAGGGAAACAGATTCAAAAGGATTCGAGCGAGACGCTCAAAAGGGTCTCGCTTGAGCTCGGGGGGAAAAATGCGCAGATCGTAATGGACGATGCTGACCTGAACCTCGCGCTCGACGGAGTCCTCTGGGGAGCGTTCGGCACGACCGGACAACGCTGCACTGCCACGAGCCGGCTCATCCTCCATGAAAAAATCTATGATCAATTCATCTCGATGCTCCTCGACCGGACGAAAAAATTGAAGCTCGGGGACGGTTTGCTTCCGTCCACTGAGGTTGGTCCGTGCGTGAACGAAAAGCAGCGTGAGACCGTGCATTCGTATGTCGAAATCGGACAGAAGGAGGGTGCCAGCCTTGCGGCCGGGGGCAAGGCGGCCAGCGGCGACAAGCTGAAGAACGGATGGTTTTACGAACCGACAATCTTCACTGATGTTACTCCCGGAATGCGGATCGCGAAAGAGGAGATCTTTGGGCCGGTCTTGTCGGTGATTCGTTCGAGGTCTTTGGAAGAGAGCATTATGATTCTCAACGACACGGTGTACGGCCTTTCATCCTCGATTTATACCCGTGATGTCAACAAGGCGTTTATCGCCGTGCGCGACATCAAGGCCGGCATCACCTATGTCAACGTTCCGACGATCGGGGCGGAAGCGCATCTTCCGTTTGGAGGAGTAAAACAAACGGGCAACGGCCATCGCGAAGGAGGCTGGGCAGTGTACGATTTCTTTACCGAGTGGAAAGCGGTCTACGTCGATTACAGCGGCGCCCTGCAGCGGGCGCAAATAGACAACTATTGAAATGAAAACGTTTCTGTGCCTCTATTTCGTTTCGCTCTACGAACATCAGGAATTTTTCTGAGTCATGGTGGATGAAGGTTATTGCGCTCTTTCATTCTATCATCGAACTGAAAATGCCTGGAGGTGCAGCATGTTGGAATCAGCCATCAGAACCGCAGGGGAAGAAGTTGGAACGAACAGGAATGGGGGCGGCCCAAAGAAGCAAACGGGCAAGCCTACCACGAATTTGCCGGTCGCGGTCTCTTCGACGGACGTTCATCTAACCCTTTCCCGCCACATGCTTGTGGACGGGTTCGACCTGGTCGTCGATCTAAAAAGAAGCCAGGGTTGCTATCTTTACGATTCTCGTTTCAATAAACGGTATCTCGATTTCTTTTCCTTTTTTGGATCGTCCGCGGTCGGGATGAATCATCCGAAAATGACCGAGCCGGGATTTCTCGAAACACTCGGCCAGGTTGCCGTGAACAAGCCGTCGAACTCCGACGTGTACAGCGTCGAGATGGCGGAATTCGTTGAGACGTTCTCGCGAATTGTGCAGCCGGAATATCTGCCGTATGTTTTCTATGTCGACGGCGGTGCGCTTGCCGTCGAAAATGCCTTGAAAACCGCGTTCGATTGGAAGGTTCGCAAGAATTTTATTAAGGGATATACCGAGGAACGGGGAAGGCAGATCATTCATTTTCGGCGCGCATTCCACGGGCGGAGCGGCTACACGCTTTCCCTCACGAATACGGACCCGACGAAGACGAATTATTTTCCGAAATTCAAATGGCCGAGGATTTTGAACCCTGCGATGACGTTTCCGCTCAACGACATCCATCTGAAAGAGGTGATGGATGACGAAGAAATTGCGGTCCGGCAGATCAAAGAGGCGATCATCAACAATCCTGACGACATCGCGGCGCTCATCATAGAACCGATCCAGGCCGAAGGGGGGGACAATCATTTCCGGAAAGAATTTCTGGTGAAGCTTCGTGAGATCTGCGACGAAAACGAGATCCTTCTTATCTTTGATGAAGTGCAAACGGGAATCGGGCTGACCGGAAAGATGTGGGCGCATGAATACTTTGTGAAGCCCGATCTGATGTCCTTCGGCAAGAAGACACATGTCTGCGGATTTATGAGCAGCACGCGGATCGATGATGTGCTCGACAACGTGTTCCATAAGCCAAGCCGTCTCAACTCGACCTTCGGCGGCAATTTGGTCGACATGGTTCGGTTCACGCGGATCATGGAGATCATCGAAGAGGAGCAGCTCGTGGAAAACGCACGGCTCCAGGGAGAATATATGCTTCGGGAATTAGCTGCGATGGGAGAGGAATTTCCTTCGCTCGTTTCGAATGTCCGGGGGCGCGGAATGATGTGCGCGATCGACCTGGATACGGCACAAAACCGGGATCAGCTGCGTCAGAAGGCGTACGAGGAAGGATTGATCATTATCGGCTGCGGCGATCGGTCCATCCGTTTCAGGCCGCCGTTGACGATTCAGCGCGGCGAATTGGAAGAAGGGTTCAACATCATGCGGAAAGCCCTTCGGGAACTTAACGCGGGCGAACTTTGAAGGCGGTATGCTATGGAAACGACCACTCGAACGATGAACGGCAACGAGTTGCTTCTCAATCCGAAATTTGTGAAGAAGATGCTGGTGGATTTTCTCCGCGATCAGATTCACAACGCCGGATTTACGAAAGCAGTGATCGGACTATCGGGAGGGGTCGACTCGGCGGTCTCCGCGTATCTTTCAGCAGAAGCGCTCGGCAAAGAAAATGTTTTCGCTGTCCTGATGCCGTATGCCTCGAGCAGTCCACAAAGCAAGGCAGACGCCGAACTGGTTGTGAGCAACCTTCACGTTCACTCTGAAGTTGTCGAGATTACGCCGATGGTCGATCCGTTCATAACGGCACAGCGCATGACCGACAATGTCCGCCGGGGAAATGTCATGGCGCGGATGAGGATGATCGTTCTCTACGACCGTTCGATCCAGCATCATGCGCTTGTTGTCGGAACCTCCAACAAAACGGAAACGATGCTCGGTTACGGGACGTTGTTCGGGGACATGGCGTGCGCCGTCAATCCGCTCGGCGATCTTTTTAAGACTCAGGTATGGCAGCTCGCCGAAGCTCTTGGCGTTCCTAAAAGGATCGTCGAGAAAAAACCCACCGCCGATTTATGGCAGGACCAGACCGACGAGGGGGAGCTGGGTTTTTCGTACCGGGATGTTGACCGGCTCCTCTATTACATGATCGACGAACGGCGGAGAGATGATGAACTGACCGCGATGGGCTTTGAAAAGAAGTTCATCGAGACGATCAAAAGACGTGTCAAGCAAAACCAATTCAAACGCCGGCCGCCGATCGTGGCAAAGATCTCGCAGCGGACGGTGAACGTCGATTTCCGGTACGTCCGCGATTGGGGTATATAGAGCGATGCCCGAAGAAATCCGCCCTGGGGCGCTATACATTGTTCCGACGCCGATCGGCAATCTCGACGATATTACGTATCGCGCGGTAAAAATCCTCTCTTCGGTTGACGTGATCGCGGCAGAAGATACCCGCACGACGAAGGTTCTTCTCGACCATTTGCAGATCCAAAAACCCCTTCTCAGTTTTTTCACGCATAACGAAACCATCCGTGTTCCGCAGATCGTTGCCAGGCTGAGGGACGGCCACTCGGTCGCGCTTGTTTCAGATGCGGGGACGCCGGGAATTTCCGACCCGGCCTATTCGATCATTCAGGCTTGCATCGTGGATGATATTCCTATCATTCCCCTTCCCGGGCCGACGGCGTTTATTCCTGTGCTGGTGGCGAGCGGAATGCCGACTCAGTCGTTCGTGTTCGAAGGTTTTCTTCCACACAAAAAGGGAAGGTCCACGAAACTGTCCCAGCTCAAAGACGAAGCCCGGACGATGGTCTTCTACGAATCTCCTCATCGCATCCTTCGAACGCTAGAGGACATTCGCGATGCGTTTGGCGACCGTCCCGCCGTCATCGGACGGGAAATCACTAAAAAGTTTGAAGAAATCCTTCGCGGAACCCTCTCATCACTCCACACAACGTTGTCCGCCCGCCCCGTTAAAGGGGAGTTCGTCCTCATCGTTTCGGGAGCAAAATTATAGTCGAAACCACTTGACAATAGCATCGTGAATTGCTATATTAGCACTCATTGAACGTGAGTGCTAATTATTTTTTATACCATAAGTTATTTCAATTAAATAGGTTACATCGTATTAACTTAACGTTAAGGAGACTTGTATGAAATTACATCCTTTGGCTGACAGAATTGTTGTCAAGCCCGCCGAGGCTGAGGAAAAAACAAAGGGAGGAATCATTCTTCCTGACACTGCCAAAGAAAAACCGGTGTGGGGCGAGGTTGTTGCCGCCGGACCGGGGAAGGTCACAGATGAAGGGAAGAAAGTTCCGATGGAGGTGAAGGTCGGCGACAAAGTTCTTTACGGTAAATATTCCGGGACAGAAGTGACCGTCGACGGGGAAGAAGTTCTGATCATGCGTGAGAGCGACGTGTTCGCGATCATGCCCAAGTAATTGAAGCAATGAAAAACCAAAATTCAAAAGGAGTATTACGGTTATGGGAGCAAAGATAATTCAGTACGATTTTGACGCGCGCGCAGCTCTGAAGCGCGGCGTCGACCAGCTCGCTAATGCAGTGAAGGTGACGCTCGGACCGAAGGGACGCAATGTTGTCATCGACAAGAAATTCGGAGCACCGACCGTGACCAAAGACGGCGTGACAGTGGCCAAGGAGATCGAGCTCGAAGATCCAAATGAGAATATGGGCGCACAGATGGTGCGTGAAGTTGCCTCAAAGACCTCCGATGTCGCCGGCGACGGAACCACGACGGCCACCGTTCTCGCACAAGCGATCGTTCGCGAAGGGTTGAAGAATGTCACCGCCGGCGCCAATCCGATGGACCTCAAGCGGGGCATCGACCTTGCCGTTACAAGAGTGATCGAAGAGCTGAAGAAGATCAGCCGCCCGGTCGAAGGGAAGAAGGAAATCGCGCAGGTCGGTTCGATTTCGGCGAACAACGATTCGACGATCGGCAATCTCATCGCCGACGCGATGGAGAAAGTCGGCAAAGACGGCGTGATCACGGTTGAGGAGGCAAAAGGAACCGAGACCTTGATGGATGTCGTCGAGGGGATGCAGTTCGACCGCGGGTACCTTTCGCCGTACTTCGTCACCGATGCCGATACAATGGAATCGGTTCTCGAGGATCCGCTCATTCTGATCCACGACAAAAAGATCAGCTCGATGAAAGACCTTCTCCCGATTCTCGAGAAGGCGGCACAATCCGGCCGTTCGATGGTGATCATCGCAGAAGAAGTTGAGGGCGAAGCCCTTGCAACTCTCGTTGTGAACAAGATCCGCGGCACCCTGCGCGTCGTGGCCGTGAAAGCCCCCGGGTTTGGGGACCGCAGAAAAGCAATGCTCGAAGATATCGCTGTCCTGACAAACGGTACCGTGATCTCCGAGGAGAAAGGGTTCAAGCTCGAAAATGCCACGCTTTCGTACCTCGGCACAGCGAAGAAGGTCGTCGTCGATAAAGATAATACGACGATCGTCGAAGGCGCCGGCAAAAAGGACGAGATCAAAAAGCGCATCAACGAGATCAAAGGACAGATCGATAAGACGACCTCCGATTACGACAAGGAAAAACTTCAGGAGCGTCTTGCAAAGCTCTCCGGCGGCGTTGCCGTGTTGAAAATCGGCGCCTCGACCGAAGTGGAGATGAAAGAAAAAAAAGCGCGCGTGGAAGATGCGCTCCATGCGACACGGGCGGCCGTTGAAGAGGGCATCGTCCCCGGCGGCGGCGTCGCTTACCTTCGCGCAATCACCAAGCTTGATGAAGTAAAGACGACGAACGAGGACCAGAAGACCGGCGTCGAGATCATCAAGCGGGCGCTTGAAGAACCGATCCGCCAGATCGTCGCCAACGCAGGCCTCGAAGGCTCCGTCGTTGTCGATAAGGTGAAGAGTGAAAAAGGCAACTTCGGCTTCAATGCGTTCACCGAGAAGTACGAGAACCTCGTCGAATCGGGCGTGATCGATCCGACCAAGGTGACCCGCATCGCGATCGAAAACGCAGCGAGCGTTGCAGCGCTGCTGCTGACGACCGAGGCGACCATCGTCGAGAAACCCGAAGAGAAGAAGCCGATGCCGGCAATGCCTCCGGGCGGCGGCATGGGCGACATGTACTAGCCACCGTTGCCGTAGAAGGAAGAAGGGATCCCCGAACGCTCGTTTGCGTTCGGGGATTTTTATTTGTGCCGGAATTCTTTATATTGACGCACAAATGCTCCACCGATACTCTCCGACAGCGTAAAGGAGGACGCCATGTCAAAGGCCGACGAATTAACGAAAAGAATCTCATCGATTCAGGCTGCGCTGCACGCATACAAGCTTGAAGGATGGCTGCTCTATAATTTCCGACAGTCCAACGTATTCGCTTCGAAATTGTTGGAACTGCCGGCACATCTCACGCAAATGAGGCGATACTTCTATTTTATCCCGGCGCAAGGAACGCCGCACAAGCTTGTTCACGGCATTGAACAATACAACCTGGACCATCTCCCCGGCGGCAAAACCGTCTATGTCAGCTGGCAATCGCTCCAGGACGGGCTTAAGGCGACCCTTAAAGGGGTGAACTCAGTTGCGATGGAATATTCTCCGAATAATGCGATTCCGTACGTCTCGAAAGTTGACGGCGGTACAGTCGAATTAATCCGGTCATTCGGCGTCAATGTCGTCTCCTCGGCGGATATCGTTCAATTTTTCGAAGCACGGTGGACCGAGGAACAGCGGGCGGATCAATTTGAGACCTCGAAGGTTCTGAGGAAGACCGTCGATGTCGCTTTTGGGTTTATCGGCGAAAGGCTTCGGGCAGGACAGAGGGTGACGGAATACGATGTTCAGCAAACAATGGCAAATTATTTCAAGGAAAACGGGCTTGTGATCGACGATGCCCCGAATTGTTCCGTCAATGCGAACGCGGCAAATCCTCACTATGAACCGACGAAAGAAATTTTTTCAGAGATCAAGAAGGGGGATCGCATCCTGATCGATCTGTGGGCAAAGAAGAACAAAGCCGAGAGCGTCTATTCCGATATCACCTGGGTTGCGTTTGCCGGTGAGGAGATCCCGGCGAAGTATCAGAAGGTTTTTGAGGTCGTGAAAGGGGCGCGCGATACCGCGGTCGAGTATTTAAAGTCGGAATTCTCCAGCGGACGCAAAGTACGCGGCTGCGATGTGGACGATATTACCCGAAAGTACATCAGTGATAAAGGGTACGGCGAATTTTTTATCCACCGAACGGGGCATAATATCGGCACCGAAGTCCACGGAAACGGCGCCAACATCGATAATTTAGAGACCCATGACCAGCGCGAAATTATTCCGGAAACATGTTTTTCTATCGAACCCGGTATCTATCTTCCGGGCGAATTCGGCGTCCGGCTGGAGATCGACGTGTATGTCAGCAAGGAGAGAAAGATCGAAATTCCGGGAGGACCGATTCAACAAGAAATCGTGAAGATCAAGTGTTAGAGAAACTTCATCGAAATCGCCGGGGATACCGCACGGGGAAACGATACAATGCCGGCCGAAACGCCAAGATCGCGCTTTATACGCTTGCATGGTTGAACATATGTTCTTCCTCGCTTTATCCTCAAATGCCGGAAGACGAGGCACAAGCGTTCGCAGCCATCAATCCTCGCATTTTTCAAAGCCACCTGAAATTTCTCGCCGATGATTTGCTGGAAGGGCGCGCCCCTGCCACCCGCGCCGACGCAGTAGCGGAAAAATATCTGATGTCGCAGCTGCAGCTGCTCGGACTTCAGCCCGGAGGAGAAAACGGGACCTACCTTCAGCGGTTCCCGATCGTAGGGATCACGGCAGATTCGTCGATGGAACTGGTTGCCCGGTGCGGGACAAAGGAAGAACGGTTCAAATTTCGGGATGAATTCATCGGTTTTTCTGGGATACAGGAAGAACATGTCGATATCGCGAACGCCGAGGTCGTCTTTGTAGGATACGGCATCGATGCACCGGAACAAAAATGGGACGATTACAAAGGGGTCGATGTTTCGGGCAAAGTGCTGCTGATGATGAATGACGAACCCCCGAGCAACGACCCGAAGTTCTTCGGAGGCAAGGCTCGGACATACTACGGGCGATGGACGTACAAATACGAGATCGCCGCGCACAAGAAAGCGGCCGGGGCTATCATCATCCATACGGATCGGTCGGCCGGCTACCCCTTTCAGGTGGTCCAGACATCATGGAGCGGCGAGAATTTTTCGATCGAGGATCCCAAAGAAGAGCCGATGAAATTGGAATCGTGGCTCTCATGGAGCGCGAGCAAAACCCTGGTTGCGTTGTCGGGGAACAATCTGGATGAGTTGATGAGGAGGGCGAATTCAAGAAAGTTCACACCGGTTCCGCTCGGTACAGTAGTTTCGGTCCATCTTCATAACACGATCAGAAAGATCACCACGGCGAACGTCGCGGGATTGCTTCCTGGGAGCGATTCCAGCCTTTCAAAGGAAGCCGTCATCTACACCGCGCATTTCGACCATTTGGGAATTGTTCAGCCGGTCAACGGCGACTCGATCGACAACGGCGCGCTTGACAATGCGTCCGGCGTGAGCATGGTGCTGACGCTTGCGAACGGATTCACTCATCTTGCGATCAGGCCGAAGCGGTCGATCCTCTTTTTGCTTGTCGGCGGGGAAGAAGCAGGCACGCTCGGCTCGGAATATTACGCCGCCCACCCGACATTCCCCGCGGCAAAGATCGCCGCCGATATCAACATCGACGGCGTGAATATGTTCGGTGAGACTCGGGATATTTCGATGATCGGGAAGGGGCGGTCGACGATCGATGAATCGGTGAAGAAGGCGGCAACGCTGGCCGGTTTTGTCGTGAAACCCGACCAGTTTCCCGAACAAGGGGCCTTCTACCGTTCAGACCAATTCAGCTTTGCGCAGATCGGCGTGCCCGTAGCGTATTTCGACGGCGGAATTGATTTCATCGGCAAGCCTGCCGGCTGGGGAAAACAAATGGCCGAAGAGTACAATGACTACAACTACCACCAGCCCAGCGACGAGATTCGCAGCGATTGGACGTATGAGGGGACGATGCAGGAAGCCAAGTTCTATTTCCACCTTGCGTATCTTCTTGCCAACCAACGGTCCATGCCGCAATGGAACAGGGGGGATGAATTTGAGGGGGTGCGGCTGCGCTCGCTGAGCGAGGGGAAATAGCCGCGAAGCGCGATATGCCGCGCCTCAGGCCTTTTTGTTCTTCAGCACCCTTGTCCAGTGGACGATCTGTTTCTTTATTTCCTGAGGGGAAGTGCTGCCTGCCGATTTCTTGTGTTCGACGCTCTTGTGAGGCGTCAGCACCTCGAACACATCTTCGCCGAGCAAATCCGAAAAATGTCGTAACTCCGGCATCGTAAGGTGCGATAAGCTCTTTTTATGTTCGATGGCGTATGCGACAATTTTTCCCGTGATCGAATGCGCGTCCCTGAACGCCTCTCCTTTTTTGACGAGATAATCCGCAATTTCTGTCGCCGTCAAGAAATCATTCTTCAGTTCCTCTTCAAACCTGCTTTTCTCGAATTTTGTGTGAACGAGAATGTGGGAAAAGATGAAGAGGCATTGACGTGTTGTCGCGACCGCGTCGAGCATTGGTAGCTTGTCTTCCTGCATGTCGCGGTTGTAGGCGAGCGGTAGGCCTTTCATGATCGTGAGGATGTTGACCAGATCGCCGAACACTCTTCCTGCTTTTCCCCGCACAAGCTCCGCCATATCGGGGTTCTTTTTCTGCGGCATGATGCTGCTTCCGGTGGTATAGGCATCGTCGGTTTTCGCAAAATTGAACTCCTGCGAGCTCCAGAGGACGATCTCTTCGGCGAACCTGCTCAAATGTGTTAAAATAATGCTGCACGCGGAAATGAACTCGATAAGATAATCCCGATCGCTCACCGCATCCATACTGTTCTCAATGATGCCGTCGAACCCCAGTTTGCGGGCGACCATCGCCCTATCGATGGGAAACGATGTTCCCGCTAACGCTGCCGCTCCGAGGGGGAGCCTATTCACCCGTTTGTAGCAATCCGCCAAACGCCCGAAATCTCTTTCGAACATCCCGATGTAGGCGAGGAAATGGTGGGATAAATATACCGGCTGGGCACGCTGCAGGTGGGTGTAGCCGGGCATGATAGTATCGAAATATTTTTCAGCCTTATAGAGCAACACCCGCTGGAGCTGGAGGATGAGCTTCTGCAGTTCGCGGATCGCCCCCCGAAGATGGAGGCGCTCGTCGAGGGCAACCTGGTCGTTCCTGCTCCTTCCGGTATGGAGTTTTCCCCCGATAGGGCCGATCTTTTGGATCAGCCTCTGCTCGATCGCCATGTGGATGTCTTCTTTGTCCCACGAAAGGTCGAGTTTCCCTGAATCGATCTCCTTGCCGATGGCTCTCAGCGCGGTGCGGATGCGCCGGGCTTCTTCCGGCGAAATGATCTTTACCGCCGCGAGCATCTCAACATGCGCGATGCTCCCGGCAATGTCTTCCTGGTAGAGGTGCTTGTCGAGCTCGACGGATGACGAGAACCTCAGAGCAATTTCGGACAGTGGCTCTTTGAATCGTCCGCTCCATAACGGCTGTTGATGGGACATGACTATTTCCTCATTCAGTAACGATGTTAAAAAAAATACCTGACGGTCGTGATTGAGGCGTCAGGTATAAAGCAGGACTCGGGAAGGGTTATTCCCGGACAACCCACACTTTGGCTTTTGCGCTGACCTTCGTGTGTAGTTTCACAGGAACTTCAAAAATGCCCAGTGTTTTGATCGGCTCTTCCAGTTCGATGACCCGCTTGTCCACCGTGAAGCCCTTTTCTTTCAGCGCATCAGCGATCATCTGCGATGTCACCGAGCCGAAGAGTTTGTCGTCCTCTCCGACCTTCATCGGAATCGTCACCGAAAGCTTCTCAAGCTCTACGCCGAGCTTCTCCGCGTCCTTCAAAAGCTTTTGTTCCTGCCGCTCGTGCTGCTTCTTTTCTTCTTCAAGAGCGCGCAGGCTGCTTGTCGTTGCACGGTATGCGATGCTCCGGGGGATCAGGTAATTGCGCGCATAACCGTCCTTCACTGCGACGACTTCGCCGATTTTTCCGAGGCTTTCAAAATCCTTACGTAAAATGACTTTCATACTCTCTCCAGCATTCTTGTTGAGTGCAAATTATTTAATGGCGTCGGAGACGAAGGGGAGCAGTGCAAGATGCCGTGCCCGTTTGATCGCCTTGACCAACTGCCGCTGATGTTTTGCGCACGATCCGGTGATCCGTTTCGGAATTATTTTTCCCTGTTCGGTGACGAACCGGTAGAGCTTCTTTTCGTCTTTGTAGTCGATGTAGACCTCTTTCGAGTCGCAGAAGCGGCATGTTCGTTTTTTGCGGATCGCGTTCGATTCGCGCTTTTCCCGCCGGTCGTCGCCCCCCCGCCGATTTTGATTTTGATGGAACACGATGATTCTCCTTCTTAAATTCTTTGATAGTCGGACTTTTTGTGGACTGGTCTTCTCAGAACTAATTACACGACGACATCGCCGGCTCCGGCTGCCGCAGCAGCCTGGCTTTTCTGGAGCGCGGACGCTATTTCCTTTGCCTTGAGCGCTTTTTTGTCCAATTGGATCGTCAAATAACGAATGATCTGCTCATCCAGCTGGTAGTGCCGGTCGAGCTTTGCGATAAGATCGCCGGGGGCTTTGAATTCGAAGAAGGCATAAAAGCCGTTGTTCTTTTTATCGACCGTGTAGGCAAGGCGCTTCCTTCCCCATTTTTCGAGCGAGCGGACTTCGCCTCCGTTCTTCACGATCACATCCTTCACCTTTTCGATGACGGCATCGATCTGCGCATCGTCGAGCGTCGCGTTGACGATGAAGGTCGTCTCGTATAGCTTGTTCTCTTTTTCCAATGACGAATCTCCTATGGACTTGGATTGTTGGTCCCATCTCTTTTATGATGGAACAGGATGAATTAGAAATTAATTATGAAATTTAAAGAAGCAAAACATTTAAATGATTAAGGTTCGGTCTCTAGAAACGATCTATTGAAATTGTTCATCGCGAACTCGATCCCGTTGGCGACGAGCGCAAGGACGGCGTCGCGTGCGCGGTCGACCATCGCCGCAGCGAGCTTTGTCTCCTCTTTATCAAAGGGGGAGAGAACATACTCGGCCATCACCTCTTTTCTCTCCTGAGCCGGGCATGTCGCGCCCGCAATGCCGATCCGCAGACGCGGAATTTTCTCGCTCTGCACCTGGTAGATGACCGAGGCCAGACCGTTATGCCCGCCGTCGCTTCCTTCAGGGCGGATTCTCAGCGTACCAAGCGGCAGCTGAAAATCATCGAGAACGATCAGCAGGTCAGAAGGCGCAACGTGGAACTGCTCCATGATCTGTACCACCGCGATACCGCTGTCGTTCATGTACGTCATGGGCGTCGTCAAAAGGAGCGGACGGTTCTCAGCGCGCGCTTCAGAGAACAGGTAATCGCCGTTGCCGTCGAACATGCGTGACCGCAATGCCTGAGAAAGTGACGCGACGACGTTAAAGCCGACGTTGTGTCTCGTCGCGGCGTATTGCTTCCCCGGGTTTCCCAACCCGACGACGCAAATTCTCTTGCCCGAAGCCGAGTCTTCCTCGAAAAAGGTCTGCACAGAACGAAGGAGCGATGAAAAATAATTTCTCAAAGAACAAAATATTGCAACAACGATCGGAGGACGAATTATTTTTTCTTCTCTTCTTTTGCCGGCGCCGCGGGAGCAGCCTTCGCCGCAGGGGCAGCTTTTGCAGCCGGTGCGGCCTTTGCTCCGGCCGGAGCGGCTTCGGCTCCTTCTTCACCTTCCTCAGGCTTCTTGCCCTTGGCAATGACTTCCGGCTCGGCAATCGTTGCAGCCGCTGCTGCTTCTGCCGGCGTTTCCTCTTTCAGGATGGTCGGAGGAACGACGGCGACAATCGTGCTCGATTCGCTTTCGAGAATCTTCACGTTGTCGACTTTGATATCGCGGATATGGACGGACTGATTGATGCCCAGTTCCGCGATATTGACCTCAACATGATCGGGAATGAATTTAGGTAAGCAGGATACTTTGAGTCGGTGCATCACATGCTGAACGGTTCCGCCGTCTTTCACACCTTTCGGCGTGCCGATAAGCATCACAGGCACCTCGATGGTTAATTCTTCGTCTGCGCGAACTCCCTGCAGATCGAAGTGGATTGGTAAATCTGTTACGGGGTCGAACTGAACGTTGCGAAGCACGCAGGTCTTCGTCTGGCCGTCGCCGAGCTTCAGGCTGACGATATGCGCTTCAGAGGTATAGATCAGCGGTTTCAATCCAAGCGGTGTCGCCGCGATATGAATGTTCTTTTCACCGCGCGAATAATACTCGCCGGGAATTTTTCCTTCCTTCCGGACCGCTTTCCCGCGCTTCCCGGTTTGTGTACGGACTTCCGCTTGAAGAACTACTTCTGACATGTCTTACTCCTTTGAAAAACTAATCGTCCTGTGTTTTATCTTTATCAACGTCGAACAGTGAACTGATGGATTTGTTCTCGAAGGACCGCTTGATCGCTTCGGCAAAAATCCGCGCAACGGACATCACCTCGATTTTCGGTGATGACTGCTTCAGCTGAATGCTGTCCGTCACCAGCAGCGTTGAAAGCTCTGAATGATTGATGCGCTCCATCGCCTTTCCCGAGAGGATCGGGTGCGTGCAGGCGCCGTACACTTCCTTTGCTCCGGCCTCCTTCAGGGTCTTGACTGCGCTCGTAAACGTACCTGCGGTATCGATCAGGTCGTCGACGATGAGAACATTGCGGCCCTTCACTTCGCCGACGATGTTCATCACTTCGACCTCGTTGGGGGCCGGCCTTCGTTTATCGATGAGCACCAGGTCGGCGTCGAGACGCTTCGCATACGCGCGCGCCATCTTGATCCCGCCGACATCGGGAGAAACCACCGTTAAATCGGGGATCTTTTTCCTCCGGTAATAGTCGACGAACACGACCGACGAATACAAATGGTCGAAAGGGATATCGAAGAATCCCTGGATCTGCGGCGCATGCAGATCCATCGCGATGATCCTGTCGGCGCCCGCTTTCGTCAGCAGGTTTGCGACAAGCTTGGCTGTGATCGCGACGCGCGGCTGGTCCTTCCGATCCTGCCGTGCGTAGCCGAAATACGGAATCACCGCGATCACTTTTCGTGCGGAGGCCCGTTTCGCCGCGTCGATCGTGAGCAGAAGCTCCATCAAATTATCGGCCGGCGGGTTCGTCGGCTGAATCAGGAAGACATCCGCTCCGCGGACATTGTCAATGAACTTAACCCAGATCTCGCCGTCGCTGAAATTGCGAAAATCGATCCCGCCTAATTCCTCGCCAAGGTTTTTTGCAATCTCGGTGGCTAATTGCTGGTTTGCCCTGCCGGAAAAAATCTTTAATCGATACATGAGACGTTCATATGGTAGAACGAACAAGAGTATCGGCTCAGCCGATCGGTTGTTTTTCTCCGTTACGGCGGGGAGATCGCAACACCTTCAGAGACATTTCTTTTAAGCCTTTAAATATAGCAAAAATGGCGCAGACTGTCAATATTTGACCGGCTAAATTAATTGTGCCTCGATGGGCCGCGGGATCATTGATCGCAATGCGAGAACGAACCGGCTTTTCTTGACATTCATTCCATGGTTGGCTATTTTCCTGTATGATTTTATGAATACTCTGATCGAACGCGTGTTCCAGATTTCAACGCCTTCGGGAGCTGAATTGTATGGAGACATCAGGTGGATCAAGGAGAGTGCAGGCGGGCACGAGCCGGTCATTATTGTCTGCCACGGCTTCAAGGCGTTCAAGGATTGGGGGCCGTTTCCCGCGATAGGCCGGTACTTTGCCGAGTCCGGTTTTGTCTCTATCGTGTTCAATTTCTCACATAACGGTATCGGGAAAAACTTCCGGAAATTCTCCGAACGGGAGAAGTTCTCAGTGAACACGTTCAGTCTTGAGCTGGAAGATGTCGGCGCGGTTCTCGACGCGATTTCGGCAGACAAGATAGATTGTCAGGCTATCGATAAATCAAAGATCGGAATTGTCGGGCATTCCCGCGGCGGCGGAATCGCGATCATCAAGGCTCGGGAGGACAAAAGGATAAAAGCCGTAGCGGGATGGTCGACGGTCTCCTATTTTGACCGATATACCGACGCGCAGCGAAAGCGATGGAGGGAAAAAGGATACGTCGGGCTTCCGTCCATTAATCCGGATTCTCTCTTCAGGATCAAGACTGATCTTCTGGATGATCTGGAAAAGAACGCTGCCCGGTTGAATATTCGGAATGCGGTGTACGATTTGGGAAAGCCGCTTCTTCTTGTTCATGGGACCGCAGATATTCCGGTTCCGATCGAAGAGGCAAGACGTCTTTACGAAGGGGCGGATAAAACAATGACCGAATTGGTGGAATTGGACGGAGTTGGACATATGTACGGAGCGCGTCATCCCTATACAAAGCCGGCGTGGTCAATGGATCATGTTCTTGAATTGACTTCTGCCTGGTTTCATAAACATTTGTAACAGGAAAAGGAGTAATGATGGAAACAGCCGAACGATCGGTGCACAATGCTTTTGTTGAAACGCTGATACGGGAAAAGTCAAATATCTTTATTCAGGGAGCCTGGATTGTTTTCTTTGCGATGCTCACTTCTGTGGGGGCGCAGGTCGAAATACCGCATCAGCCGGTTCCATACACGCTGCAGACTTTTTTTGTTCTTCTCGGGGGGGCGTTTTTGGGAAGCCGCAACGGGTCGATAAGCCAATTGCTCTACCTTGGGATCGGCCTGGCGGGCGGACCGGTTTTTTCAGGAGGGAGTTTCGGTCTCGCAAGAGTCATCGGGCCGACCGGAGGGTATTTGCTCAGCTTTCCGCTTGCGGCGATTGTTGTTGGGTCCATTGTGCAGCGGCATAAAGGATATTTCTGGACTCTCGCCGGGATGTTTCTTGGGCTTGTGGTTGTCTTTGCATGCGGAGCACTATTTTTGAATTTTTTCTATCTCCATAATGCCGGCGCATCGATCGTGAACGGTTTCCTGATCTTTTCCTGGTGGGATATGTTGAAGCTGATGGCAGCGGCGGCTATCTACAACGAGTTCGCCCGACGATACAGAAAACTGCCATTCTAAGCAGCAGTATTTTTGAAGGATCAAAAGCGGCCTCTCAAATATTGAGAGGCTTCTTTGTTTCGCGGCGTCGCGCCGTATCGACTCGTGACGATTACCGATCGGCGTCACCGAGTCTTCGAGAATTCCGACCGGTAGAATTCATTAAACTTCGTTTTGATCTCATCCCTCACCCGTCGAAAAACCCTCAGCTTTTCTTCCTCGGTGCCGGATGCCTTGGCCGGGTCGTCAAATCCGAAGTGGAGCCGGTGATCGACCTTACCGGAAAAGACGGGACAGGAATCCCTTGCGTTATCGCAAACGGTGATCACGTAGTCAAAGGCATCGCGGACAAATTTCTGTACGTTCTTCGGCGTCTTTGCCGAGATATCAATCCCTGTCTCTTGCATGGCTTTAACGGCGAGGGGATGAACCCGAGCAGCAGGGCTTGTACCGGCGGAGACCACCGTAAGTCTGCTGTCCAATGACTGAAGAAAGCCCTCCGCCATTTGGCTCCGGCATGAATTGCCGCTGCAAAGAATTAGAATCTTTGCCATGACGTCATCCTAACCGCTATGGTTGTCCACAAAAGAACAACGATTGCCGAATTTCGCGCAGTATCGTTTTCCATGCAATCGTGACCTTGCCTCTATCGATCCGGCAGAATAAATTGATCCATGAGGCCGGTCAATTGACCTACGTCGGTCAGGATCCATTTTTGCCGAGATCGAGCAACAGACTCCATCGTCTGAAAAGTTCGGCTGTTGCGCGGGCATCGCCGAGGCAATATTCCGCGATGTCGTGAAACCGCTTTTCCTCTACCAGCGTTCCCATGTCGAGCCCCGTAATCCCGTGCGCCTTCGGACTGTCGATGCCGAACGACTTGCAGTAGAAGTCGAGACTGAACCGTCGTGTTGTATTGTAGAAGGTCAACTGCTCCAAAAGGTCGCAGTGTTGGTTCGCATCATACCGGTAAGGGACAAGGTTTCGGGTCGGCTGGACGTTGAGGAGTGCGGAACGGACCATGAGAAACGGGCAGTCGAATCCGCGGCCGTTAAAGGTAATGAACTGGCGGTACGACGGAATGACCTTCCAGAATTCCCCGAGCATTTCTTTTTCCGAACCGGACTTAAATTGCACCAGACCGTCCGCCGAGGAAAATTCCTCCTTTTTGTCCGATTGAAAAAGGACCTTCCCCATGTTCGTGTCCGGATTCAGCAATGCGATTGCCACGACCCTGGCCGTGAGAGCATGGAGATTCAAATTCTGCTTTGTCTCCTCGACCTTCTCCTCGGTATCTGCAAACTTGAAGAGATATTCCCGGCTTGCCTGGTCGAACAACTCCAGCGGCAGAGCCAGAGTTTCGATGTCAAAGACGACGCGTGACATTAGCGTGTGATCCTGTAATTTTTCAGCCCCCAGTTGGTTTCGCGAGCGGTCACTTTGATGATGGTATAGATCGGGATCGCGAGCACCATGCCGACAATTCCAAGCAGCTTGCTCCCGATGAGAATGGTGAGCACGATGGTCAACGGATGCATGTCCAGAATTTTTCCGTAGACGTTCGGCTGGATGAACATCTGGTCGATTTGCTGGACGACGAACGTCGTTAAGGCGATGGGGAGGAGCATCCGGAAGTCGCCGAATTGAATGAGCGATGCGGCGATGACGGGGACGACGGCGATGACCGGCCCGGCCATCGGAATGATGTTGGAAAGCCCGCAGACGATGCCGAGCAATATCGCATACCGGAACCCGAGGACCGAATAGGCGCCGATGTAGAGGATGGCCACCGACACCAGCTCGATAAAGACTCCGCGAATATACTTGCTCAGCTGTTGCTCGAGCTTATGGATGACGTTCACCGACATCTCGAAATACTTGTTCGGAACATTTTCGACGAAGGCCTTCTGAATCCGGTGGTAATCGTTCAGCAGAAAGAACGTGATGAACGGGACGATGATGAACGAGCCGGCCATGCTGAGCACGCTCGTCGCCGTCTCTTCCGCCTTGGAAGCAAGCACGGGAAGGTTTGTCTGGATCTTTGCCGTCAACTCGCCGGACTTGATGAAGGGGAGCGTCTTGCTCACTGAAACGCTGAGCTGGCTTAAAAGCCGGGAAAGCCGGTCGCCCGATAAGAATGCCGAAATGTTGGTGATCTGCTTGACGATGACGGGATAAATCGTCATGAATCCGGCGAACGAAAGAAGTCCGATGACAATATACAGGCCCAGGATCCCCACCACCCGGGGGATCCCTTTCGACTCGAGGAAATCGACGAGGGATTTAAGGACCATCGTCAGAGCGAACGAAAGCACGAGCAATAGAAAAACCTGCTCGAAGATGGAGAGGATAAAAATGGGGGCAGCGATGGAAAACGTGACGATGAAGACTTTCCAGTATCTGCTTGAAAAGAAATTATCCATGGAGTTCGGTGATCCGGTAGTTCTTGAGCCCCCAGTTTGTCTCTCGGGCAGTGACAGTGACCACAGTATAGATCGGGATCGCGATCACCATTCCTAGAATCCCCAACAGTTCCCCGCCCAGCAAAATGACGATCATGATCGTTAACGGATGCATATTCAGCAGCTTCCCGTAGAGATTTGGCTGGATGAAAATATCGTCGACCTGGCGCACGACGAAAGTTGCGACGGCGACCGGCACGATCATCCGGAAATCTCCGTACTGAATGACGGAAACGATCATCGGAGGGATCGCTCCGACGACCGGTCCGGCCAGCGGAATGATATTCGTAACGCCGCCGGCCAGTCCGAGGACCGTTGCGTACTGAATACCGAGAGCTTGATATGCGATGATGTAAAAAATCGACACCGCCATCGAGTCGATGCACACTCCCCGGATGTATTTGCTGATCTGATTGTCGAGCGAATGGACGACGTTCAGCGCCATCTCGAAATATTTGTTGGGTACGTTCTCGATCAATGCTTTCTGCATCTTGTAGTAATCGAGGAGCAGGAAGAACGTGATGAACGGCACGATGATGAACGATGCGACGAGGCTTAATGCGCTCGTCAGAGTATCCTCGGCAGCGTTTGCAAGCTCCGGAAGGAGCGTATTGATCTTGTTGACAATGACGGCAGCTTTGAGAAACGGCAGCTTGGCAGAAATGGATGCGGCCATTTGTTTCGTCATTGCGGAGAGATGCTCGCTGCTCATGAGCGTTGACAAGCTCGACACCTGAAAAACGACGATCGGGTAGATGCTGATGAATGCGAAGAATACGGCGCCGCCGATGACGACGTACATCATGAGTATTCCAGCGGGTCGGGGAATACCGTTGTTTTCGAAATAATCGATCACCGGCCTGAGCACCATCGTCAGCACAAGGGAAATTGTCAGCAGAAGGAAGACCTGGCCGAGGAGGGAGAGCGCAAAGATCATTCCCATGAGGGCGAGTGTCACCACGAAGACCTTCCAGTGCCGGCTTTTGAAGAAATTGTGCATGATCATTTCGCGAGGATCTTCTTTGTTGCGCGTAATGCCGTGTCGAAAGCAAAACCGCGACGGAGCAGGTACTCCAGTATCTTTTTCCTGTAGCCGTCATCGTCAACCGCCCGCGACGAGCGTCCGATCCTGAAGCTCTGCTTCTCTGCCGCTTTGAGCGCCATCTCGAATTCACCTTCGGGAGTGGAGAATTCTTGAAGGACGTTTTCGACGGTTGCAGCCGGGACCCCTTTTTTGACAAGCTGCTGCCGGAGCATTTTTTCGCCCGAAGGTTTTTTTGCGAGGAGGTCGCGGCAGACCATCCGTGCAAAGGCAAGGTCGTCCAGCATTCTTAAAGACTCGAGCTTGCCGATGATCCTCTCAGCAAGCCCGGCGGAGAAATCTTTCTTTATAAGATAATCGCGGATCTCTTTCTTGCTGCGCGGGCGAATGCCGAGCAGCCGAAGGGCCCTTTGCTGCGCCGACGCTTCGTTTTCTGCCTCGGCAATTCTTTCCACGGCCTCCTCATTGAGTTCAGCCCCCTCATGGAGAGCGAATTTCAGCAGAACGTCGTCGCTGACGCCGAACGCAAAATTTCCGTCGATGAAAATTGATTTCCGCGACGCTCGCTTTTTTTGGCGCTCAATTTTCGTGATACGCATCGCGTCTGAACGATATTATTTTGCCGCTTTCTTCGGCGGCTCGGCCGGCTTTGCCGAAGACGAAGCCGGCTTTGAAGCCGCAGCCGGCTCGTTTTCAGGGATCATCCCTAATTTCTTGCGGACGGCGGTAAGGATGTCGTCGGAGATCTTCGGCGCGGACGTTAAATACGCTTTCACTGCATCGCGCCCCTGACCTATGCGTTCGTCTTTGTACGAGAACCACGAACCGCTCTTGACGATAATGTTGTGCTCGACGGCCACATCGATCAGGTCCCCTAGTTTCGAGATCCCTTCGTTGTAGAGAATATCGAATTGTGCTTCGCGGAACGGGGGAGCGACCTTGTTCTTTACCACTTTCACCTTGGTCCGGTTCCCGATCACGTTCGTGCCGTCCTTCAACGCTTCGATGCGGCGGACGTCAAGCCGGACTGAAGCGTAGAATTTCAGGGCATTGCCGCCGGTCGTTGTCTCCGGGTTGCCGAACATGACGCCGATCTTCATCCGCAACTGATTCGTAAAGATGACCGACGTTTTCGATTTGCTGATCGCCGCGGTCAGTTTTCTGAGTGCTTGCGACATCAACCGGGCTTGGACGCCCATTGACGGGTCTCCCATTTCTCCTTCGATCTCGGCGCGCGGCGTTAGTGCAGCGACCGAGTCGATGACGACCACGTCCAGGGCCCCGCTTCGCACGAGCGTCTCGACGATTTCGAGCGCCTGCTCGCCGAATTCGGGCTGTGACAGCAACAGATTATTTGTGTCGACGCCGAGGCGCTTCGCATAGGCCGTATCGAGCGCGTGCTCGGCATCGATGAACGCGGCGAGGCCTCCTTGTTTTTGCGCTTCGGCAATAATGGTCAGGCACAGCGTCGTTTTGCCGGACGATTCCGGCCCGTAAATTTCGATCACTCTTCCCCTCGGTATGCCGCCGATGCCGAGGGCGGCGTCGAGGGAGATCGAGCCGGTCGAGATACAATCGATCTTCACGATGGGTCCTTCCCCCAGTTTCATGATCGACCCCTTGCCGTGCTGCTTTTCAATTTGATCGATGGCGACTTTGAGCGCCTGGAGCTTCGACTCTTTTTCTTCGGACATAACGTCTCCTAGTGTGTCAATGGAATGCTGGACAGTTGTGAAAATGCTGAACCCGAGGGGGAGAGGTCGCTTTTCATGATGAGCAACTCGGTACAGAGGAATTGTAATGGTTCAAAGGTAGTGTTTTCAATCTTTTTAATCAAGTTCTCTGAGGTTCTTCCTTTCACCCTGCCAATGGTGATATGCGGATGGAACGACCGGTCATCTTTTGAGAACCCCGCCAAAGTACACGCACGTTCAACCGCATCGAAGCATTTGGTGATCTCCTTGTTCTCATCCCTTGCAGAGCCTATCCAAACAATTTTTGGCATGCGCGAATCGGGGAAACAACCGACCGTGTCAAGCCGAATTTCAAATTGGCGGCAAGGCTGCAGCGCCTGATGTAACAACGATTTGAGTGCGTGAAGCTGCTCAGAAGAAATGTCGCCAAGGAATTTGATCGTTACATGGAATTTCTCCTGAAGTTCCCATCGAACGGCGGGGTCTCCTGGCCTTAACGTCGATTGAATATCTGCGATGGCTGATCGAATCTCAGAAGGGGGAAAAATGCCGACGAAAGTCCGGATGCCTTTCATGGCTGATCATTTTTGAGTTTCGAGCTTCAACAGTTTTCTCCGCAACAATTCGAGGGCTGCCTGAGATGCTCGTTCTTTGAACCGAAGCCGGTTATCCCCAAAATTGAACTTCAACGCCAGTGCGCCGGCGGAATCAGCAAAGCCGATCCAGACCAGGCCGACCGGCTTCTCAGCGGTTCCCCCCGTCGGTCCCGCAATTCCGGTTGTCGAGAGCGCGATGTCAACCCCGGCGTTTTTTCTTGCCCCTTCCGCCATCGCGGTTGCTACCTCGCGGCTCACGGCGCCATAGTTCTTGATCAACTCTTCGGGGACCGAAAGGAGCTCGATCTTGGATTCGTTCGAATACGTCACAAAAGCCCTGTTGAAGTAGTTGGAACTTCCTGAGACATTGGTGATGCGATTGGCGATCATTCCGCCCGTGCACGACTCCGCGACGGCGAGTGTCCAATGGCGCTCTTGCAAAAGAGCTCCGACCACATCCTCAAGATCCATTTCATCGGAGCTGTAAATGTATTTCTGCGCCTTCGACCTGATCGCTTGTTCTGCGCGCGCTAATTTTTGTTCGGCAGCTTCCACGGAAGTTTCCCGCACGGTGATGCGAAGCTTCGTGCCGAGAGGATTGGGAAGGAATGCCAGCGTCGTAGTCCCTTCGGTCCCTATCACCGCTTCGATGCTTCCAATCTCCTCGGCAAGCATTGATTCCCCGATGCCGGTCGTCTTCAATGTACGATGCCGAACCACAGTGCCGAATCGTTCTTTTTCAAAGAAGGGGAGAAGCTCTTCGTCGACAATGCTTTTCATCTCAAAGGGAACACCGGGCATGACGACAAAATATTTTTTCCTCATGCCGTTCGGTTCTTCGAATAACATCCCCGGAGCCGTTCCGGTGCTGTTCCGAAGCACTTTGCACGTTTGTGGAACCATGACCTGTCCCTCGGCCATCTTCGTCCAGGGCCAGTTCCGCTTCGCAAAGAGGGCCTTGAGACTTTCAAATACCTCTTCGCTTCTGATCAGGTCGGTGTTGAAGAATTCGCAGACGATTTTTTTCGTGATGTCATCGTGGGTCGGACCGAGCCCGCCGGTAACGCAGACGACATCGAATACCCCCCACGCGGAACGGAATGCCTGGAGAATAGCGGCGCGGTTGTCGCCGACTGTCGTCATCCTTTCGACAAAGACTCCGACGGTGTTCAGCTTTTCGGCAAGGTAAGCCTGGTTTGTATTGATGACCTGCCCGATAAGCAGCTCATCGCCGATCGTAATAATTTCAGCCTTCATTGATAGAAACGGCGTGTGTCAAAAAATTCTGACGGCGATTTGCAGGACAATGTTGGTGTAGAGCCCCGCGACAACATCGTCCATCATGATGTTCCACCCCCCGTGCTTTCTGTCGAAAAATCTCGCCGGCCACGGTTTGAAGATGTCGAACGCCCTGAAGAGAAAAAAGGCGGCGATGACAACCGCGTATGTTTTTTCTAACAGCAGCAAACTGACCCAAATTCCCAAGACCTCATCGATCGTAACGACCGAAGGGTCGTGGCCGTATGCTTTCTCCATTGTGCCCGCTGCAAGACTCCCGAGAATGAACACGATCACGCATGCCGGTGCGAGGATGACCGTTTCCGAAACAGAGGGGATCAGGTAAATTAGAATTCCGACAAACGTGCCGACGGTTCCCGATGCGACCGGCGCGTAACCGGAAAACAATCCGGAGGCAAAAATTTTAACAAGGGGAGAAATAGCGTTCGGCGATCGCTGCGAGGCTTCGTGGGCCTCAGTTGGGTTGTCCTGTTTCGGCGGCTCGGTCATTCGATACGAACAATTCTTTAATAGTGTTCCAGCTTTGGAAAAGGTATAAGATTCCCGACAAGGCAGTGAGGATCGTCACGAGCAGCATGAGCCCGACCATGATCTCCTTTGTCGCAACGATCTCGAGCCAGCGGCCAAATCGCGCATAGAGCGCCGGGGAATTTCTGACGACGTAAATGATGAGGAAGAGATAAATGACGACAAGTTGAAAGAACGTTTTCGTCCTCGCGAATTTCATCGTTTCGACGGGCCTGCCTTTGTATTCAGAATATGAACGAAGAAGGGTAATGAGGATATCCCGGGCGACAATGATCCAGACCATCCATGCACTTGCATAACCGATCACCATGAAGGAGAGGAACGCCGCAGACGTGAGGACTTTATCAGCAAGAGGGTCGAGAAATTTTCCCCAGTGAGTAATGTATCCCCATTTTCGGGCAACCCATCCGTCGTACCAATCGGTCAAGGCCGCAAGACAGTAGACCACAAGTGCGATCTGTTTGTTCGTCGGCGAGTCGGAAAAGAGGAGAAGCGCAAACGCGGGTGTCAGAATGATGCGCAACAATGTCAGTTGATTCGGTGGGGACATCTTTTCTCCTCGATTCTGCCTAATCTACATATTTGGCGGGAGAAATGAAAGCTATGAGCGCGCTGAATCGATTAAATCGCATTAATAAATGAAAAGGCCGTCGTTACGACGGCCTTTTCCATCCGAAAATGTATGCTGCTTTAGATCGCTTTCTGGATCTTTCCCGCTTTCAGGCAGGAGGCGCACACGCGCACGCGTTTGACAGAACCGTTCACGATAGTCCGGACCTCCTGCAAATTGGGGAGCCACCGGCGAGGCGACCTGTTGTTCGCGTGGCTTACATTGTTTCCGGCGATCGGTTTTTTGCCGCAGATTTCACATACTTTTGCCATTTTACCCGAAGATTCCTTTCTTTCACTTGCTTACTTTCTGTCATAAGGTAAGAAAATTTCTCTGCCGATGCAATATTTTTTTCGGATTTGTTGACGGCAGCGATACTTTCTCTGCGCCTTGTTATTCAGGCTCCTTTTTGATATTTTGTGTTGGTGACTGCAACTTTCCCTCATTTTCAACGAAGTACTGTAAATACCACACGCTTTTCATCAGTCGCTTTTCATGAGAATTAGAAAGGTCATCGCGCTCCTCGGTTCCATCCTCCTTTTCACGTCGGTATTTATTATCGACGCGAGCATGAAGAGCCTCGACACGGAATTGGGCAGTTTTTCCATCATCCGCGGTGTGATGGTGATTCTCGCGTTTGTTTTGGGGACGTTCTATGTTGAAACGCTGGGGAAAGAAAATCAGATCACGATGATCCAGCGCATCGGACGGATCGCCGTCTGGGCGGGTGTCTTCGTCGCCTTATCGATCCTGGCCAGCTTCTTGCGCTTCAATCAATTCGAGACTCGCGCGTTCAAGCTCTTTCCCCGTGATTACATCACCATTCTTTTCGCCAGCGTCCTGAGCATCGCCGCGGGCATCGTTTCCGCCATGACGATGCTTGCCATGAAGGACATGCTCCTCTACAAAAGGAAAAAAGGAACACAGCGAAATTTCTGGATATTGCTTGTCTTTTTCTTCCTTGCCTCGGCTACGACCATCACCCTCAGGCCTCTTGAGTTCTCAGTCTACACGTTCGGGTTTTTTGTCCTTTCCGTTGTCATGATCATCATAAACTCCTTCCGACTGTCCTGGATCGCATACATGTCGCGAAGGGAGAAAATCTACGGAATGGTCTACGCCCTGCTCGCTTTTTTTGCATTCATGGCGATCAATATCATGATCTCGATTCCCGACAGGCCGTTCCTTGCGAAAGCACTTCTTTATTTTAGTTATCCGCTGCACACGTTCGTGCAGTTGACGTCGCTGTTCGGGGCTGTCTATTTCGGTATGGCGTTTATCAGCACTCTTTTCCATCTGCCGACCGCCGAGGCATTCGATCGAAAACAGACCGAACTGAATTCTCTCCATAATCTCAGCCGGTTGATCACCCAGGTGTTCGACCTCAACGAACTGGCCGACACCGTCACGAAAATGACGTTTGAAGTGTGCGAGGCCTCGAGCTCCTGGCTGGAAATTTTCCCGAATGAGGCTGAGCCCAAGGCACCGCACATGGCGAACGGAATTATTTCGGCAAGGAATATTACGACGGATGAGATCCAGACAATTCTATTCGGCGATACCGCATCGATCCGTTCGATCGTCTTCTCGTCCAAAAAGGTCCTTCTCATCGACGACGTGAGCAACGACCGGCGCACGAAGTACATGTCGAGATTGAAAAAGGTCGGCTCGCTGCTGGTGGTCCCGCTCGTCTCTCATCAAAACCTCATCGGCATCCTTTATGCGACCAAACAGATGGATTTTGGTTTCGATCAGGACGACATCGAGGTCCTTTCAGGCTTTGCGGATCAGGTCACGATCGCGATAGAAAACGCGACGTTGATCCGGCGGTCTCTCGAAAAAGAACGCCTCCAGCGTGAACTCCTCCTTGCTCAGGAAATGCAAAAGCGGCTGCTGCCGCAGACCCTTCCGACTTTTCCGAACGTGGAAATGCAGGCTGTCTCCGCCCCGGCTCTCGAAGTCGGCGGCGACTATTATGATATCGCAATACTCGACGACCACCGCGTCGGCATCGTCATTGGTGATGTCTCCGGCAAAGGGGTCGGCGCGGCGTTTTACATGGCAGAGGTCAAAGGGATCTTCCAATCGCTCAGCAAGATCTATTCGTCCCCGAGGATGTTCCTTTCCAAGGCAAACCAGTCCCTCATTTCCAGCATTGACAAACGCTCTTTTATTAGTTTAATTTATGCAATCCTTGATGTGGTGACGGGCGAGCTGGTCATTTCGCGGGCCGGGCATTGTCCGATGCTGTACGCGACGGCCACTTCCATCGAATATATTACTCCGACCGGCATGGGCTTGGGGCTGAGCGTAGGAAGCGTCTTCGAGGACTCGCTGGAAGAACGAAGGATCAAGCTGAGCCCCGGCGACGTCTGCGTTTTCTACACGGACGGTGTCACCGAGTCCCGCTCGGCCGCCGGAGAAGAATTTGGCTATGAACGGTTGAAGAATGTTCTCCAGGAAAACCGTTCCCGCTCCGCTGAGGAGATCAAAGAAGAAATTATTCAGCGCGTCTGGAGTTACACCGATGCGCAGGGTTACGACGATGACCTGACGGTGTTCGTTGTGAAATGGAACGGACCGCTGAAGTGAGTGTTAGGATTTTCAAACTATTATTGCGAGGAGTTGCACGATGAATGAATTCAAGATTTCATTTCGGGACAGCGGCAAGGTCCATGTGATGGACTTGAAAGGGTATCTGGACGCACACACCGCTCCCAACCTTGAAGAAGCATTCCAGAAACTTATCAAAGACGGAAAGTTCAATATTCTGGTCAACTGTAAGGACCTCGCCTACATTTCGAGCGCAGGCCTCGGGGTCTTTATGGCGTTCATTGAGGATGTGAGAAGCGGCGGGGGAGATATCAAGATGTCCAACATGACGGCGAAGGTCTACAATATTTTTGACCTCCTCGGGTTTCCTATGCTGTATGAAATATTCACCGACGAGCATGAGGCGGTGAAAAAGTTCGATGCAAAAAAGCAATCGAGCAAATAGGAAGCATGGACATCACGGGAAAAAGGAGATTGCAACGTTGACCAGCGGCAGTAATCAAAAAGTAACTCGACTGAACCTGCGCATTCCGAGCCAGACGGAGAAGCTCATTATGGCCCGTGAATTCGTCGCCGATGCGGCAAAGGGTTTCGGATTCACGGAAGACGAGATCAACAACATCGCTCTTGCAGTGGACGAAGCATGCACAAACATCATCAAGCATGCCTACAGCTATGCGGCGGACAAGGAGATCGACATCGTCGTGTCGATGAAAAAACCGGAGTTTGAGATCCTCATCGAGGATCAGGGGAAACATTTTAACCCGAGCCAGGTCCCCCTTCCGAACATGAAAGAGTACATGTCCCACTACAAGCGGGGAGGTCTCGGAATGTATCTGATGAAAAAATTGATGGACAAGGTGGAGTACTCGATCCACCCGAAAAAGAATGTCGTGAGACTTATCAAATACCTCCATTGAAAATCTCCGGCCTCGCCGCTGCACTCATCGAGGCCTTCGAACCGCGAATGTCATGAGCCGTCCTCCATTGAAGCCTTCCTCGCACTCCAAAATCACCGACCGCCTTGCCGATATCACGCCGCTCTTCGAATTCAGCAACGTCGTCAATTCGTCGCTCGACCTGAAATTCATCCTCGGCACGGTCCTCCTGACGCTGATGGGGAAACTGCTCCTCTCAAAAAGCGTTGTGCTCATCAGGACGAAGGAGAAGCATTTCCGCATCGAAAACTCCAAAGGGATCCCGCTCGGCCTCGCTTCGGAGGATTTCCATTTTCCCCGACTTCTGCGCAGGAGCTATCTCCTGACCAGATCGGCCGGGACCGATGAGGTCCGGCTCCTGAACAGCGGCATCGAGAGGATGTTTCCGATCGTATCGCACGGGACCGTCCTCGGCTTTTTCGGCATCGGCAAGCGTGCCGGCAACGGGAGGCTGACGGCGGCGGAAAAGAGCTTTGTCGAAGCCATCATCAGCATCTCTGCGGCGGCCATTGAAAAGAGCATTGCATTCGACGAAATAAAAAGTGTGAATCGGCGACTGGACGGGAAGGTCCAGGAACTGCGGACACTGTTCGAGTTGAGCAAGGAATTCAATGCTATCTTTGACAGGGACAAACTCCTCAAACTTCTGGCGTTCACATTGATGGGACAAGTGGGGGCAGGAAGATATGCCGTTTGCCTGCGGAACGGGGAAACTGTCGCATCTCGGGTTGAAACCAGCCGTTTGGCGGAATTCAAGGAAGTGATGTTTGAACACGTTTCGTCGCCTGTCCTGGTGAACGACCTTCAACGGAAAAAGGACCTTCTTTCTCTTCGGGCCGCCTGCCAGGGGCAGGGTATTGTTGCGCTCGTGCCGCTTGAAGTTCAAAATGAAGTGAAGGGGATGATGTGCCTTGGCGAACGGCTTCGCGGCGGGGCATATTCCGAATCCGACCTGGAGTTTATTTACAGCCTTGGCAACCTCGCCATCATTTCTCTTGAGAACACCCGCCTTTTTTACGAAGCCGTCGAGAAACAAAAGCTCGAGAACGAGCTGAACATCGCGCGCGAGATCCAGAAGGGACTGCTTCCAAGGACGTTGCCGAAGATCCCCGGATTGGAGCTTGCCGCCTTGAACATTTCTTCAGAACAGGTCGGAGGGGATTACTACGATATTGTCCCGCTCGACAACGGGAACTGTGTGATCGCCATCGGGGATGTTTCGGGGAAAGGGACGCCGGCGTCGCTCTTGATGGCCAACGTGCAGGCGATCATCCGCACGCTCGTTCAATTCGATCTCCCTCTCTCCGAAATGACTTCGCGCGTGAACACCTTGATCTGTGAAAATACCGGCAGCGATAAATTCATAACTTTCTTCTGGGGCATTTTTGATCCCAAGACCAGGACTTTTCGGTATGTGAATGCGGGACATAATCACCCGTTTATCGTTCGGGCGAATAGGACGATCGAGAGGCTGACGGAAGGAGGTATCATCCTCGGCGTTATGAAGGAAACAGTTCCGTACAAGGAAGGGAGTGTCGTGTTATCGAAGGGGGATGCCGTCGTAATGTTTACGGATGGAATCAGTGAGGCGATGAACGTGGAAGGGGTTGACTACACAGAAGAAAAGGTCGAAGAGTTCCTCAAAAATATGCGCTCGCTGTCTGCCCAAGAAGTATTGGGGGAAATTCAAAATGAGATCGCGCGGTACACTTCGGGGGCGCCTCAATCGGACGATATAACGCTGGTGGTAATGAAATGGGTCGGGTAATGAACGATCAACAATGACCAATGAACAGCGGTCAATCGACGTTGAACGATAGCACGTTGAGAAAAGAATTATTGAGGGGGATCGTTGGAATTATTTCCTGACCTGGCCGGTGCCGTGAACGATATACTTGACGCTGGTTAGTTCTTTGAGCCCCATCGGGCCGCGGGCGTGGAGCTTTTGCGTGCTGATGCCGATTTCCGCGCCGAGGCCGAATTCATACCCGTCGGTAAACCGGGTCGAAGCGTTCACATACACCGACGCAGAATCGACTTCCTGCAAAAATCTCTCCCCGTGTTTCTTGTTCTTCGTCACGATCGCATCAGAATGGTGCGACCCGTACCGGTTGATGTGAACAATGGCTTCCTGGATGTCCTTCACCACCCTGATCGCAATGATCAGATCGAGATATTCTTTGAACCAGTCTGCCTCCGAAGCAGGCACAATATTCTCGATCATCGCGGATGTTTTTTTATCCCCCCGTATCTCCACTCCTGCACTGCGCAATCTTCGGACAACCCGCGGGAGAAATTCCGGCGCGATTGCTTCATGCACCAGGAGCTTTTCTGCCGCATTGCACACCGACGGCCGCTGGACTTTCGCGTTGAAGACAATTTCTTCCGCGACCGCCAGATCCGCCCTGCCGTCCACATATACATGACAGTTCCCCTCTCCATGGGCGATCACCGGCACCGTAGAATGTGCCCGGATGTAGTTGATCATCTTCTGGCTTCCGCGCGGAATGAGAACGTCAAGATGCTCTTCCTGCTTCACCATTTCTAAAACAGCGCTTCTCTCCGTCGTGCCGATGAATTCAACGCAACCCTTTGGAAGACCTGCTTTTTTCAGAGCCGATTTGATAACGTTAACAAGCGTCCTGTTTGTGTTGATGGCTTCAGAGCCGCCGCGAAGAAGGACAGCGTTGCCCGATTTCAAGCAGAGCGCGGAAGCGTCGATGGTGACGTTTGGGCGGGATTCATAAATGATGCCGACGGCTCCAAGGGGAACTCTTATTTTTTCGATGACAAGCCCGTTCGGCCTTTTGACCTTTTCCATTATTTCGCCGACCGGGTCCGGCAATTCAACAATGTCGCCGACCCCTGCGATCATCTGGTCGATCCGCTTCCCGCTCAGCGCCAGGCGTTCAATGAGGACACTTGAAAGTCCGGCGGATCTTGCCCTAGTGAGATCTTTGTTGTTTGCCTCGAGTATCGCCGGAACTTGTCTGCGTAGTTCTGCCGCTATTGCTTTCAGCAGGACGTTCTTTTTCTTCGATGAGCAATTGTATAAAACCGCGCTCGCTTCCTTTACCGACCTGGCTTTTTTTTGTACGTCGCCGGAGTTCATTCAGCTCCAATGAGGACGAGATTGTCACGATGGATCACTTCATCGCCGTTCTTGCGGTTCAAGATCTTTTGGATCTCGGTCGTCCGTTTCCCCTTGATCTTATTCAAGTCCGACGAGGCATAGGCAGCTACGCCGCGCGCGATCTCCTTTCCTTCTGTATCGACGACCGATATCGTGTCCGCAGTTTTGAATTCTCCCCGCACTTCCAAAACTCCGGAGGGAAGAAGACTTTTTTGTCTCGTAAGCAGCGCGTTCTTCGCACCGCCGTCGATGACAACGCTTCCTTTTGAATCGGAAACAAATCCGATCCACTTTTTCTTGACGCTCAATGTGTTTTTCGCCGGCAAAAACAACGTTCCGGGATAATTCCCCCGGGCGATCTCATCGAGAACCGCCGGGTTTGTCCCGTTGGCGATGATGACGGCGATCCCAGCGGACACGCATTGTTTCGCAGCCCGGATCTTGGTGATCATTCCGCCCGTGCTTAATTCGCTTCTGTTCTTTTTTGCGAGCTTTTCAAGCTGCGGAGAAAATTTGTCGACCACGGGAATGAGCTTGGCGTCAGGATTTTTCGAAGGGTCATCTGAAAAAAGGCCGTCGACATCGCTGAGAATGATCAGGAGGTCCGCTTCGACAAGATTCGCGACGAGAGCCGAGAGGTTGTCGTTGTCTCCGAGCTTGATCTCCTCGACGGCGACGGTGTCATTTTCGTTGACCACCGGAACGATGCCTTTTGCAAACAAAGCGGCGAACGTGTTCTGAACGTTATTGTAGCGGAATCTGTTGACGAAATCGTCCTTCGTCAACAGAAGCTGGGCAATCGCGCAGTTGTTTTCCCTGAAAGCTTTCTCGTACGCTTCCATCAGAATCGGCTGGCCGATCGCGGCAGCGGCTTGTTTTTCGGGGATGGCCTTCGGACGGTCTCGTAACCCGAGCAGCAGCATTCCCGCTCCGATAGCGCCGGAGGTTACGACCACCACCTGTTTGCCGGCTGCTTGGTAGCTTGAAACGCTTTTTGCGATCGCGGTGATCCTGTCGCGGTTGATTCCCTTCACCCGGTGCGCTAAAAGATTTGTCCCGACCTTAATGACGACTCTGTTGGCCGAGGAAAATATTTTTTTTACATGGTACATGGCAATAAATGATACTAAATAAATATGCGATTTCAAAAAAGGAGCGGATATTTTTGCACTTCTTTCCGGGGGAAAGATCGCAGCGGACAAGAGCATTCTCATTCCCCCGCGCTTCATTGCTTCTCACTCCTATTTTCGTTAATTTCTGTTATTGTGAAGAGAGGAAGAAGGATTCATCCCACTAAAAAGTCTGCCGCTCCTGCATGAGGCCGTCGCATTTTTCTTCTGTCCGGATATCTCACCAGCGTTTACTCGGTTACTACGAGGGATTCCTGAAAGAATTGCGAAAAAGCAAGCCGGAAACGCGCGGCACGTACGAACGATCGCTGCATGAGTTCTTGCGTTGGTATCCCTCGGATCAGAAGTTTCAGTTCCGGGTCGAGGATGTTGAACGCTACAAGATGCACCTGACCAAGAAACTCAAGTTATCGCCTGTTTCGGTTTCGACGTATTTGACGGCTCTCAGGCGTCTTTTTGACTATCTTGTCGGAATGAAAGTTCTTGAGAGGAATCCGGCAAAGGAGGTCAAAGGAAATAAAAGACCGCAGCAGCATTCGCGCGAAACCATTTCAATGCAGGATGTCCAGGCCATTTTCCAATCGATCGAACGCGTTGACGAACGAGGATTCAGGGACTTTGCCGTCATCAAAGCGATGGTCGGCTGCGGTTTGTCGGAGATTGAATTGATCCGCGCGAACATCGGCGACTTAAAAACAGTCAGCTCGACGATGGTTTTTTACGTACAGGGGAAAGGGAAAACCACAAAAGAAACATCGGTGATCCTTCCGAACGATGTAAAGGAGGCCTTTCAGGGATACCTGGCATTCAGGAAAGATGCCGACGACAACGAACCCCTTTTCATGAGCGCCGGCAACCGCACTCGCGGAAAACGGATGACCACTCGCGGGATCAGGCAACGCGTCAATTCATACCTGGTAAAGTCGGGCGTGAAGAGCGGGAAGAGCCGTCGCATCACCGCCTTCTCGCTTCGTCATACCGCGGCAACCATCATGGCCCAGAATGGAGCGACGGTTGAAGAATTGCAGTCAAAATTCCGGATCGGCACTGCAGGGACGGCGATGATCTACATTAAGAAGACCGTGGACAGCGGGGAGTAGGAACAAGACAGAAGACAGAAGACAACAACTAAACGGCTTATACTTTAAGCTTAATTTTGATTTTCGCGGATCGAGTCAGGGATAAATTCGAAAAAAATGAAATACAATTTTTTGGAAATAGAAACTAAATGGCAGAAGTATTGGGAAGAGCGTGAAACATTCCGAACGGAAAGTTCTTCGAGCAGGCCCAAGGCGTATATTCTCGATATGTATCCGTATCCATCGGGGGCGGGCCTTCATGTCGGACATCCGGAGGGGTACACGGCAACGGATATTTTGTGCCGGTATAAAAGGATGAAAGGGTTCAACGTTCTGCATCCGATGGGTTGGGATGCCTTCGGACTTCCCGCCGAACGTTATGCGATGCAGACAAATATCCACCCGCGCATTACGACCGAGCAGAACATCTCGACCTTCCGCCGTCAGATCAAAATGCTGGGGATGAGTTACGACTGGTCGCGCGAGATCGATACGACCGCCCCCTCGTACTACAAGTGGACGCAATGGATCTTTCTTCAGATATACAATTCGTGGTACGACGTGCGGGCGAACAAAGCTCGCCCGATTCAGACGCTTGAGGACGAACTGAAGCGTCAAGGGACCAAAGATCTTCGCGCGGGAGATTCCTTTACTGCTGATGAGTGGGACAAGAAAACCAAAAAAGAAAAGCATGATTTCGTCGCTCAATTCCGCCTCGCGTACATCGCCGAAATTCCGGTGAATTGGTGCGAAGGCCTTGGCACCGTGCTTGCCAACGAGGAAGTTGCGGAGTGGACCGACAAGGGGTACACGGTCGAGCGGCGGCCGATGCGCCAATGGATGATGAAGATCACTGCCTACGCTGAACGTCTTCTGGAAGACGGGAGGGAACTGGATTGGCCCCCCTCGACGATGGAACAGCAAAAGAATTGGATCGGCCGTTCGGATGGGGCGGAGATTGCCTTTCCGGTGAAAGGGAAATCCGACGTTGTCCGTATTTTCACGACCCGGCCGGATACCATTTTTGGCGCAACATATATGGTGCTCGCGCCCGAGCATCAGCTGGTGGATGCGCTCACGATAGAAGCGCAGCGCAACGCTGTTCAATCATACCGGGAACGTACAGCATTAAAAAGCGATCTTGAACGGGGCGCGGACACGGAGAAGACCGGCGTGTTCACAGGAAGCTACGTTATCAATCCGGCGACCAAAAAAGAAATTCCGGTTTGGATCGCGGACTACGTGCTGACAGGATACGGAACGGGAGCGATCATGGCCGTTCCGGGACAGGACGAACGCGATTGGGAATTTGCCGAGAAGTTCGACCTTCCGATCATTCGGACTGTGCAGCCATCGGAGGGATTTCAGGGAAAAGCGTATACTGGAGACGGCCCGGCGATCAACAGCGGGTTTCTCGACGGGCTTTACGTGGAAGCAGCCAAGGAAAAAATTATCCAATGGCTCGAGTCCCAAAAGATCGGAGAACGCAGGGTCAACTATAAATTGCGCGACTGGCTGTTCGCACGTCAGCGGTATTGGGGGGAACCGATCCCGATCATCCACCTCGAAGACGGGACGATGAAACCTCTTCGCGAGGAAGAGCTTCCGCTTCTTCTGCCGGACTTAAAAAAATTCCAACCGAGCGGGACGACCGAATCGCCGCTGGTGCTGGCTCCCGAATGGGTCAACGTTGTTGACCAAGAGACCGGCTTGAGAGGGCGTAGGGAAACGAACACCATGCCGCAGTGGGCGGGCTCCTGCTGGTATTATCTCCGGTTCATCGACCCAAAGAACGATAAGCAGTTCTGCTCCCCGGCACTCGAGCGCCACTGGATGCCGATAGACCTGTATGTCGGCGGTTCCGAACATACGGTTCTTCACCTGATGTATGCGCGGTTCTGGCACAAAGTGCTGTTCGACCTGGGTTTCGTCAGTACGAAAGAGCCGTTCATGAAGCTCAGGCATCAGGGGATCATTCTTGGCGAGGATTCGCGAAAGATGTCGAAGTCGCGCGGGAATGTTGTCAATCCGGACGAGGTCGTGAAAGAGTACGGCGCCGATTCGATGCGGTTGTTTGAGATGTTCATGGGGCCGCTCGAGGAGATGAAACCGTGGAGCACGCGCGGCGTAGAAGGGGTGTATCGATTTCTCAACCGTGTTTGGCGGCTGTACACCGACGAAGAGGGGAACCTTGATCCGGCGGTGAAGAACGTTGAAATATCTGCCGACGTGGAGCGCCTTTTTCACGCGACGGTAAAAAAAGTCGGCGAAGATATCGAGGAGCTTCATTTCAACACGGCGATTTCCCAAATGATGATCCTTGTGAATGAGTTGACAAAGACCGAACTGCGGCCGCTGCAGGTCCTCGAGCCGCTGGTTCTTCTTCTTGCCCCGTTTGCTCCTCATCTCGCTGAAGAGCTGTGGCAGAAGCTCGGCCATGCGTCGTCGCTGGCACATGAACCATGGCCCGCGTTCGATGAATCGAAGATACAGCAGCAGACGGTCGAAGTGGTATTCCAGGTGAACGGAAAAATTCGGGCCAAAAGCAGCGTTCCCGTGGACAGCGATGAATCATTGTTGAAACGGCTGGCCTATGCCGAGCAGAATGTGAAACAGCATCTCGACGGCAAGCAAATCGTGAAGGAAATTGTCGTCAAGAACAAACTTGTGAATTTCGTCGCCCGCTAACCGTCCTATGCAGAGAATTTCCGTCGTCGTCGTTACCTTCAACGAAGAGCGAAATATTGAACGCTGCCTCGCGAGCGTTCAATGGGCAGACGAGATCATCGTCGTCGATGCCTTCAGCACGGACAGGACATTGGAGATCTGCCGCCGCCTGAAAGCGACCGTCGTACAGAGGGAGTGGCAGGGATATGCTCCGCAAAAGCAATTCGCAATTTCATCGGCGTCGCACGAATGGGTGCTGCTGGTCGATGCCGATGAAGAGGTCCCGGAAGAATTGCGCCGGGAGATTGAGGAGACCCTTCACTCTCAGCAACGGCACACCGGTTTCAGGATCGCCCGCAAAAGTTTTTTTTTGGGACAATGGATGCGATATGGAGGATGGTTCCCGGGGTATCAGCTTCGATTGTTCTTAGGGTCAAAAGCATCGATTCCGCAACGGGCAGTGCATGAGGGGGTCGAGGTAGCGGGGCCGGTTGGCACCTTGCGCGCGCCTCTGAATCATTTTACCTATTACTCGCTCGCGCAATATCTATCGAAGCTCAACGACTATACTTCTCTCGACGTGACAAACAGATTGAATGAAAAAGGGGACCGTTCGGTCCATTGGTTCAATTTTATTCTCAATCCGTTCTCCGTGTTCGTGCGGATGTTCATCGTCCTGGGGGGATTCCGCGACGGCTTCCGCGGGTTTCTGCTCGCTGTGTATTCATCGTTCTATAAACTCGTTTTGCTCGGTAAAGTGTGGGAATTTCAGGCCGCACGGGCGAGGGGAGCGGAGCTCCCGCCCGTCTCCAGCGAGAGCCTGAACTCCATCAAACGACTTTCCTGATATGAAAATATTTTTTCGGATCCTGGAATACCTTCGCCCGTACTGGAAACGGCTGGCCCTGTCGATCACCTGCACGGTATTTTATTCCGTCTTTAGCGGAGCATCGATCTACCTTTCCATCCCCCTTGTTGAAACGCTGTTTGACCAATCGGCCTCGCAAGTGCAGACGCCGCCGAGGAACAGCGTTGTACCGAATGAAGTGATCAGCGGCAAGCAGCAGCTTGAAAGCCTTATCAAGTCGCTCATCTTCACCGGCTCCAAGACCGATTCATTGCTGAAGATCTGTCTCGTGATTCTGGTGGTGTTCTTGCTGAAGAATCTGTTCGGCTACGTTCAATCGTATATGATGGCATACGTTGAACAAGGGTTGATGATGGACATTCGCAACGAGCTCTACCGCCATCTGCACAATCTTTCGCTCAGCTATTTCACGAACGAGAGGACCGGTAATCTCATCTCGCGCATCACGAACGATGTGAACGTCGTCAACGGCGGCGTCTCGGCGAGTTTCGTGACATTGATCCGTGAACCCTTGCTGGTTGTTGTCTTTCTGGCGATCGCCTTCACGCTGAGCTGGAAACTGACCCTTCTCTCGTTCGTCGTTTTCCCATTCTCGCTGTATATCATCAGTTCGATCGGCGTACGGCTCTACAAAGAAAGCGGCGTGATGCAGGAGAAGATGGCCGACATCACCTCCGTGCTTCAGGAGACCATTTCGAACGTGAAAGTGGTGAAAGCATTTGCGATGGAGGATTTTGAGGACAAAAAATTCCGGAAGGAAACGAAAAGCTATTTTCGAACGATGCTGACGATGACGCGAGTCAGAAACCTCGCAGCCCCCGTCACCGAATTCCTTTCGATCGTCGCCGGCGTTGCGATCATCTGGTACGGCGGACGGCAGGTGCTTGTCACGGGTGAAATGAAAGCCGCGGAGTTTCTCGGATTCCTCTTTGCCATCTTCCAGGTGATGCCGCCGATCAAGGAGCTCAGCAGCGTGACAAACCGGCTTCAGGAATTCGCAGCCGCCGGGCGGCGCATTTTTGAGATCCTCGACACGAAGCCCGCGATCGAAAATCATCCGGATGCAGTCCCCCTCTCAACGCTGAAAAAAGGGATCGAATTCAAGAACGTTTCCTTCGTCTATTCATCTGCCGATAACGGCAAGGGGGGCAGGCCCGAGGTTCTCAGCGGCATTAATCTTCGGATCAAAAAGGGGGAGGTTGTAGCGATCGTCGGTCCGAGCGGAAGCGGCAAGACCACCCTCGTCGACCTGATCGCCCGGTTCTACGATCCGGTCGAAGGCGTGATCGAGTTCGACGGCGTTAACATTAAACGTTTTGCCCTCCGGTCGCTGCGGGGCCAGATCGGCATCGTGACGCAGGAGACGATTCTCTTTAACGACACCGTTCGCAACAACATCGCGTACGGCTTGGCCGAATTTCCCAACGACAAGATCCGCGAAGCGGCGAAGGCGGCAAACGCACTGAGTTTTATCGAGGAGATGCCGGACGGCTTCGATTCGGTCATTGGCGACCGCGGCACAAAGCTTTCCGGCGGACAGCGTCAGCGCATTTCGATCGCGCGCGCCCTGTTGAAGAATCCTCCTGTAATGATCTTTGACGAAGCGACCTCAGCGCTCGATTCGGAAAGCGAAGTCCTTGTTCAAGAGGCGATCGAACGCCTGATGCGCAACCGCACCTCGCTCGTGATCGCCCACCGGCTTTCGACCATACGCAACGCCGACAGGATCATTGTCCTTGAAAAAGGGAAGATTGTCCAGGAAGGACGGCACGTGGAGTTGTTAAAACAGAAGAACGGTCTCTACAAGCGGCTGTGTGATCTACAATTCAATGCCTGAAGTGAACCTATGAGTGAAACCCTCACCGATTCCCGCCGGCAGCAGCATGTCCTCATCCTCTTTGCGCTTCTGGTGGTTCAGGTAGCGACAATTTCAATTTCGATCGCCGCGTCCTCGGTTGCGTTCGGCCTCTCGCTTCTGTTCGTCATCTACTGGAGCGCTGCCGAACGGCGGTGGCTTTTTTTTCGGACCCCGCTCGATTATTTCTTCTTGGCATATGTGTGTATCGAATTGACGACCATTACCACGGCGATCTATCCTGCTCAGGCGGCGGTAAACGCCAAACGGTTGCTTCTCATCTCAGTCATCTATTTAGTACTCCTGTCTTTTGATTCGCGGAAAAAGATCCTGCGAAGCCTCTTCATTATTTTTGCTGCCGTTGCCGCCGTTTCGATCATCGAGATAGCGTACTATTACATTGAGCGGGAGGGAAGGCTTTACGTTTTCCAGCATTACATGACGACGGGGGGGTTGAAGATGATCACCTGCTTGCTCATTGTCCCGTTCCTTCTCCATAAAGAGACCCCCGCAGTCTATAAGCGATGGATGGCGCTCTTTTTCGTTCCTTCGTTCATCGCTTTGATCCTCACCAATACGCGCAGTTCTTGGGTGGGATTTCTCGCCGGGTTTGTCGTCATCAGCCTTCTGAAGAACAAATATCTCTTTTTCGTGCTTGTTGCCTTTCTCGTCCTTTTCTTTTTGTTCGCCCCCGCAACGCAGGTGCACAGGGCAAAAAGCATTGTCGACCTCTCGGACCCGACGAATCATTCACGGCTTGTCATGTGGTCGACCGGTCTCAAGATCTTCGCCGACCATCCTTTACTTGGCGTCGGCGATTCGGACATGCACGAAATTTACGACAAATACCGGTCTCCCGACGACACAGAAGTGGCCGGGCACCTTCATAATAATTTCGTCATGCTCCTCGTCACGCTCGGCATCGTGGGTCTCACGGCGGTCGTCGCCCTTTTTCTCAGGATCCTCATCGTGGAATTTCAGAATCTAAGAAGTGCAAACACCGATTGGCTTTACGGATCGGTGACGTTGGGGGCCTTTGCCGTTTTCATCGGATTTCTTGTCAATGGTTTGTTTGAGTGGAATTTCGGCAGCCATCAGATCATGGTATTTACCTGGTTCACGGTGGGATTGTCGCTTGCAATGAAGCGACTGCTCGTGAGGGAGACGGCATGACACCGCTGTCGGTGATCGTCATTACCCGCAATGAAGAGCGGAATATCATTGCCTGCCTCGAGAGCGCAGCCTGGGCCGGCGACATTGTGATCGTCGACGCAGAGAGTAAAGATGCCACCCTGGCTCTTTCCCGGCGGTTCACGCAAAAAATTTTTGTCGAACCGTGGAAAAGCTTCTCCGAAGCGAAGGAATTCGCGGTCTCGAAAACCAGCCATGATTGGGTTCTTTGGCTTGACGCGGACGAACGCGTCACTCCCGAACTCGCTTCGGAAATACGGACTCTCTTGAATTCTCCCCCCGACCATTCCGCCTACTCGGTCGCCCGCCGGGCCTATTTCCTCGGCCGATGGATCAGGCACTCAGGTTGGTATCCGGGACGAGTGACGCGTTTGTTCAGAAAAGATCGGGCGTCGTTCTCACAAGCGGCGGTGCATGAGGGATTGAATATTCAAGGGACCACGGGAAGACTTCGACACGACCTGCTTCATTTTACAGACCCGAACCTGTTCCACTATCTTGCCAAATTCAACCGTTACACGACGCTTGCGAGCAAAGAATCGTTCGACGGGAAGAAAAAATTCCGGCCGATCGATGTCGTCGTTCGTCCCCCCTGGTCGTTCATCAGAATGTATTTTCTGAGGCTCGGTTTTTTGGACGGCGTGCCCGGATTACTCCTCGCTCTTCTTTCGTCGTTCTATGTTTTTACAAAGTACGCAAAGCTTTGGGAGACATGGAATTCCGAGGTTGCTTGAACCCTCCGGCGCTTCACTAAACAGCATAGACATAAATTGATATTGCGCCGGCTCGCTCCGCTGAATTTGATTTTGGCGCTTCTCTTTCGTACCATTGCATCCATCGCTTTTTGGAAAGAAGATCGGTTTCAAACAATGTGTAACGATAGACAGAAGAAATAAAATGGAAAATCTCGAAAAGAATGAGATCATGTTTATCCAGCTTGTTTCCATGTTCCAGGCGGCAGCGCTTCAACAAATGGGGAAAATGAAGAACCCTGTGACGGATAAGATAGAAAAGAACTTGGAGCAAGCTCAACTATCAATTGACTTGCTCGATATGTTAAAGGAGAAGACAAAAGGCAACCGTTCGGCAGATGAAGAGCGTTTTCTTTCGAGCGTGATCCAGGACCTAAAATTGAACTATGTGGATGAACTTGCGAAAGAGACTCCATCGCCGGCAGAGAAGAGTGAGGCGTCGAAATGAAATTTGGTATTGTTGGGAACCTGACGAAGGAAACACTCGGGGAAGCTGTTCAGCGGCTGCTTGGAACTGGAGAGAAGCGGCTGATTGAATTCGTAACGCACGATGAAATCGCTAAAATTGTCAACAAAGAGACGGGCAAAAAGGTCATTGCGAAGAAGGACACGGCCCCGCTCGAGGAGATTGCCGGCGAATGCGACATTTTGGTCGCGTTCGGCGGCGATGGAACCATCCTTTCTGCCGCAAGGCTTGTCGGCCGTGCAGCCGTTCCGATTCTCGGCGTGAATCTTGGAAAACTCGGATTCCTTGCCGAACTCTCGATCGACGAAGTGGAGTCCTTTGTCGATGACATCCTGAACAACCAGCATGTCATAGAGGACAGGATGGTGATCAAGGTGACTGCCGAGGGGGACGATCTGCAATTCTTTGGCGTCAACGACATCGTCATCGACAAGAGCAATTCTTCGCGCGTCATCGACCTTGAAACATACGTCAACAATGATTACCTGATGACCTACCGGGCCGACGGGATCATCGTTGCGACCCCGACGGGAACTACCGGGTATTCGCTCGCGACCGGCGGACCGATCGCTGTCCCGACGACGGACGTTCTGACCGTCAGTCCGATTTGTCCGCACACGCTCACGGCAAGGTCCGTCATCGTCCCCGACTCGAGCGTGGTCCGCGTCGTCGTCGAATCCAAACTTCAAAGTGTGCGGGTGACGGCAGACGGACAGCAGGAACAGATGTTCACCCCCCCCGTGAATCTTTTTGTCCAGAAAGCGGATTACTCGGTAAAGCTTGTGAAACGGAAGGACAAGAGCTACTACGACGTTCTCCGGTCGAAGCTCATGTGGGGAAAAGATATCAGAGTAACGAAGGTGGATTGAAATGACGCGTGCGGCGGTCGTTATTGTGGTAGTGGCGTTGATCGGCGGCTGCGGCCCGAGCAGTTCATACCGTGTTTCCGTTGATCCTCACGGTCAAAAAATTCTCACGGGCCGGATTTCCCCCGCGATACTCGAATCCGACAGCTCATTCCAATGGTACAAGAAGAACTACGATTCGTTCACGCCGGATTCTGCATCTGTTGCGTTTCTTTCGTCCGCTGCAAAGAACATTCACTTCATTGTCTTCGGCGGCACATGGTGCGGCGACACGAAACGCGAACTTCCGAAATTTTTCAAGACGGTCTCCCTTGCCCGCATCCCCGAATCGAACATCGAATTGTACGGCGTTGATCGTTCAAAGAGAAGCAGCGACGGGTTGACCGAGACCTACGATATAACGAGCGTTCCCACCTTTATCGTGATCTCCGGCGGAAAGGAACTTGGAAGGATCGTGGAACAGCCGGAAGAGAGCATCGAGCTCGACCTGATGCATATCGTGCAGAAGAAGTAACGCCGTTACTTGGTGTCTTTCGCCCCTTCATGAATCCATTGTTTCAACCCCTGGATCTGATTCTCGACAAGCGGTCTCGCCGGAGGCATTGGCGGCGATCCCGCCTTTGCTTCGATGCACCAGACAAATCTGCTGTTGGTTGAGTCGCCGTCTACGATCACGCCCGGGTCCAGCTTCCACAACCCGTAACTTGTCAGGTTGAGTTTTGCGTCCTGACTATCGTGGCATGAGGTGGTCGCACAGCCGACGTTAAACAGCGGTTGCACCTGTTTCTCATAGCTGATTCCGGTTGCAGGAAAAACAATTTGATCCAGCGCCGAAACGGAATTTGACGAGTCTTTGCACGCTGGGAAAAGGGAAAAGAGAATCGCGAATGTGCCGGCTGCTGCAAACCGCAGAAGAGGTATCAACGGGCCGGTGGCTTTTTTATACTGGTGCATAAGTAAATATACGCCGAATGTTTTTTACCTTCAAATTCCAAATTTGAATGATGAAACTTTAGTGAAAAAGCGCTACCTTGAGTCAGCAAAAGTATACAGGAAATATTCACGCATGCAACGCATGATGTCCCGCAGAAGTTGGCTGTGGTGTGTCGTTCTTTTATTGATGACGGGCAAGTCGTATGGACAGCTTTTTGACGAAAGCTATCCCTCGCTTGACGATTATCGCTCGGTCGGCCTTGGCGCCTCGGCGCAGAATTTCTATGCCGCAGGGGGAAATACACTCTCCGATTCTGCACGAATTCGAATCACCAACCCCTTGTGGTCGGTTGAGTACCGGCAAATGGGATTGCGAGTCGCGTTCGGGTATTCTCCGTACAAATTTAACAACGAGAACCGTTCGGAAATTTCGCTTGCTGCGGAATCCATTACCGATATCGGGATCGCGTCGGCCTCCGACCATGCGAATTTTTTTCTCCCCATTGTCTTTTCGACTAATTTTGTCCAGGCTAGCGGAGCGACGAATTCGACGAGAGATTTTAACATAGCGAATGTGGGCATCGGGACAGGGTTAAAGTTTGAGCAGGTGTCGGAGAACTTCGGATTTCAGATCACAGGTGTTGGTGTCCTTTATTATAGTACTGCCGGCTTCAGCGTTGAAAGCGGGTCTTCAACATCAGGCCTGGTTGAACTTCAGTTTCTGTTTCGGGGTCTCATCGGTGAAGGGATGACGGCGGGCTACAGGTTTGAAGCTCAGAGCTGGTCGATGAGCGATAAGTCGCAAAATTATACACGGCTGATCCAGGGCCCGTTTATTGGAATTTTCTTCTAATTTTTTCTATATTATCAGGTGAAACTGACCTTGAACCAATGCTGAAGTAGCTCAGCGGTAGAGCAGCGGTTTCGTAAACCGCAGGTCGTGGGTTCAAATCCCACCTTCAGCTCTGGCAAACTCAAATCCGTCCTTTCGCAGCCAAGAAGGACGGATTTTTTGTGGACGAATCTTCTATGTATGACGTCATCATTATCGGAGCGGGCCCGGCGGGGCTCTCTGCAGCGATTGAAGCTCGCGCCGCAGGATTAAAATATCTTCTCCTGGAGAAAGGGGGAGTGGTCAACTCTCTCCAGCACTTCCCCGCAGCAATGTCATTCTTCTCCACTCCGGAACTCCTCGAGATCGGCGGGATTCCGTTTACTTGCTCCTCGATGCGGCCGACAAGGATCGACGGCTTGGAATATTACATCCGCGTTGCAGAACATTTCAAGCTGAGATTGAACCTGTTTGAGCGGGCAATTTCCGCGCAAAAAACAGTGCACGGTTTTGAACTTACCTCCGACAGGTCGGCATATACCTCTCGGAACATTGTGGTGGCAACAGGATATTTTGACAACCCGAATTTATTGCGAATCCCGGGGGAAGAATTGCCGAAGGTCTCTCACTATTACTCCGAGCCGTTTTCCTTCTATCGGCAGAAAGTCGCCGTGATCGGCGGCAAGAACTCTGCCGCTATCGCCGCACTGGAACTGTACCGGCACGGAGCTTCCGTTACGTTGGTCCATCGAAATGAGAGATTAAGCGATGGCATTAAATACTGGATACTTCCCGACATCGAGAACAGGATAAAAGAGGGGACGGTTACCGCGTATTTTTCGACCGAACTGAAAGAGGTTCAAAAGGATTCTGTCGTGCTGGAGAGCAGCGCCAAAGGCCGGTTTTCTCTTCCGAACGATTTCGTTTTTGTGCTCACGGGATATCACCCCGACGTCGCCTTTCTGAAATCCGCAGGAGTTGAAACAGATCCTCAAACCATGGCGCCGGTCCACGACGAGAAGACGATGGAAACAAACGTGAAGGGACTTTACATTGCGGGATCCATCGCCGCCGGGAAGAACAACAATAAAATATTCATCGAAAACGGCCGCCACCATGGTAAGTCCATTATTTCAGCTATACTTGCAGGATAATTTTCAGGGATTGGATTGATTTTTAGGCAAAAAATCGCTAATTTATCTTATTAGTTACGAACATTGCGCTATTAAAGGTTTACGAAAGGATAAGAATGGCCGAAGGAAAAATAGTCCAGGTTATCGGACCCGTTATTGACATCGATTTCTCAGACGGCGAACTGCCGGGGATTCTCAACGCGATAACCATACCGCGAGTAAATACTGAAGGCGTTCAGGAAGATCTCGTCGTTGAGGTACAGCTGCATCTCGGGGAAAATCGCGTTCGCACGGTTGCGATGGATTCGACCGATGGGTTGGTGCGCGGCATGAAAGCGGTCGATACCGGCGCTCCGATCAAGGTTCCGGTCGGCCCGAAGGTACTCGGGCGCCTCATCAATATCATTGGAAAACCGATCGACCCGCTCGGTCCTGTCGAAGCCAAAGCATATTATCCCATCCATCGACCCGCCCCGGACTTCAGCCAGCTCAGCACGCAGAAGGAAATGTTTGAGACGGGGATCAAAGTTATCGACCTCCTCGAACCGTACACCAAAGGAGGGAAGACCGGATTGTTTGGCGGCGCGGGTGTCGGCAAGACGGTGTTGATCACGGAACTGATTCACAACATTGCGAAGGAGCACGGCGGTTACTCCGTGTTTGCCGGCGTGGGCGAGCGGACAAGAGAGGGGAACGACCTCTGGCTGGAAATGAGAGAATCAGGAGTGCTGGATAAGACCGCTTTGATCTTCGGGCAAATGAATGAACCCCCCGGCGCGCGACTTCGGGTCGGTTTGACCGCATTGACCACGGCCGAATATTTCCGCGACGAGGAGGGAAAGGACGTTCTGCTTTTCATCGATAACATTTTCCGTTTCACCCAAGCCGGGTCCGAAGTATCCGCGCTGCTTGGACGTATGCCGTCCGCGGTAGGGTACCAGCCGACGCTGGCGACCGAGATGGGCGCTCTTCAAGAGAGAATTACGTCGACCAAAAAGGGTTCCATTACCTCCGTGCAGGCGATCTACGTTCCTGCAGACGACCTTACCGATCCCGCTCCAGCAACGACGTTTTCGCATCTCGATGCCACCACAGTGTTGAGCCGCCAGATTTCCGACATGGGAATTTATCCTGCGGTCGATCCGCTCGATTCAACATCGCGCATCATGGATCCGGAAATTATCGGCCAAGAACATTACGACATCGCCCGCTCGGTCAAAAATATTCTCCAGTCTTACAAGGACCTCCAGGACATTATCAATATTCTCGGCATGGATGAATTGTCGGATGAGGATAAACTTGTCGTTCAGCGTGCGCGCCGCATCCAGAAATTTTTGTCGCAGCCGTTCTTTACCGCGGAGCAATTCTCTGGTGTCCCTGGCAAATATGTAAAACTCGCGGACACGATCAAGGGTTTCAAGGGGATCATTAACGGCGATTACGATTATCTGCCGGAGAACGCTTTTTATATGGTCGGAACGATCGAAGAAGCGATTGAACAGGGGAAGAAACTGCAGGCAGCCTAAACGAACAGCTCACATCAATGGCAGGAAAGAATTTTAACCTCGACATCGTCACTCCGACCAAAACAGTTTTCTCGGGCGAAGTGCAAAGCTTCAGCGCACCGGGAGAAGCGGGAGGCTTTCAGGTCCTCTTCAACCATGCTCCGTTTCTTTCTTCGATCACCGTCGGACAAGTGAAGGTGGTCGACTCTGGCGGGAGCGAAAGCCGATACGCAACGAGCGGCGGTTTTGTTGAAGTGAACAGCAACAACGTGATCCTGCTTGCTGAAACGGCCGAGCGTTCTGATGAGATCGATGTTCAAAGGGCGGAGAAAGCGAAAGAGCGGGCAGCGGAGCGCCTGCGGGAAAGGGAGCGAATTGATGAAGAGCGCGCCCGCGTAGCCCTTGCGAGAGCAATAAATCGATTGAAAGTTGCCGGCGGTCACTAGCCGTCAACGTCGCGACCGTACGAGCCCACAACGAAAATATCTGGTTGTGGGCTTTTCTATATGTGCGTTGATTCTTCCTCATTTATCCGCTATATTGGCTTTGAATTTTTTACAATGCTGAATTCATGAGACCGACCTACGCAGAGATTGACCTCGGAGCAATTCATTACAATCTACAGCAAGTTCGTAAAAAGGTCGGTGCCCGCCCGCGTATCATGGCTGTCGTGAAGGCGAATGCCTACGGCCATGGTATGATCCCCGTCGCGAAATCGGTGCTTCAGGGAAAGCTGGCTTCGTATCTCGGTGTAGCGATCGTTGAAGAGGGAATAACGCTCCGCAGCAATGGTATCACCGCCCCCGTGCTGGTGCTGACCGCCCCCCCCGAGCCCCAGCTCGAACTTTTTATTGGACATCGTTTGGGCGCAACCCTCTGTTCGATCTCCATCGCGCGCAAGCTCGACAGCCTTGCAGCGGCAGCCGGGAAGAAGGCCGTCGTTCATGTCAAAGTGGACACGGGGATGGGCAGGATCGGGATCCCCCCCAAAGATACGCTTGCTTTTATCAACGAGGTGAGATCACTTCGTCATATCGAGGTGGAAGGGATCTTCACCCACTTCGCAACGTCCGACGGAAAAAATCTCACATTTGCCCGGAAGCAGTTGTCGGATTTTACCTCGCTGCTTCGCGGGCTTGATGCCGCCGGGATCCATATTCCGATAAAACACTGCGCCAACAGCGGAGCGGTACTTCAGTTGAACGAATCGTACCTGGACATGGTCCGCCCCGGCATCGTGTTGTATGGCTACTATCCTTCCCGCGAAACGCGAAAATCCATCGCGCTAAAACCCGCTATGTCGATCCGTTCGAGGATCGAATTCATGAAAACGGTCGAGAAAGGGACGAGCGTTAGTTACGGGCGCCGGTATTACACACCGTCCAAGACGAACATCGCATCGGTCTCGATCGGCTACGCGGACGGCATCAGCAGAAGGTTGACGAACAAAGCGAAGGTTCTCGTCAACGGAAAGAAATATCCGGTTGTCGGCACGATTTGCATGGACCAGCTGATGATCGACCTTGGCAGGCGTTCGGCATGCAAGGTTGGCGACCGAGTGACATTATTGGGGAAGGACGGCGGAGAGGAAATTTCCTGCTGGAAAATTTCCGAAACGCTGGGGACCATCCCGTATGAAGTTTTTTGCGCAGTCTCAGAACGAGTCCCGAGAAGTTACATTTATGGATAATCCAGAACAATACGTATTGCAGGTGCTTCACAGGACGCAGGCGGGTTTGCAGGACAGCCTGATCCCGTTTCACGGAAATAAAATGAAGCGGCTGACCGAACGGCTTGATCAGTCGGTCAACCTCAGGCAGGAACTTCAATTGCTGAAACATGTGAACGGATTTACCAAAGCCGCTCTTTCGATGGAATGGGTGATGGAGCGCGTGACGCGCTCGGGGGAAGATTTTTCGCCGGACCAGTTTGACGTGGATGCCACACTGCTCAGCGACAAATTTTTTGAAGCATTTTTGAGCGAGCCGTTCGACGTTCCGGGAGAACCTCTGGCCCCTGTCGGCGCCGGACCCGTGGTATCAGATGAGTCGCCGGCTGAGCCTTCGCTCCCGGATCCGATCGCTGAACAGCCGCAGCCAGAGGTTCAACCTCTGGCCACCGAAGAAACTCAGGGAGCAGCATCGGTTGCGCAGCCTGAACCGGAAACACTTCCGGAGCCGGAGCCGATCGCTCCTCCTGCTCCCGCGGAACCGCCGGGATTGAAGGAATTGCTCGACCAGAATCTTTTGCTCGGCTTCCAGAGATTCACCGATATCGTTTCCAAGCTGGAGGAAAAGAGCCCGTCGGAGAGAAAGAGCGTTTTTGCCGTGCTCGCGATGATCGCACGGAGTTCGAGCGAGGTTGCCCGCGCTCAGGGGAAGAAGGAAATTTTGGATTTTTTCCAATCGGTCACGAAATTTATTCAGTATGTCGATTCGTCGGGTTCGGCTCAGGATTCGCGCGTTGCCGCGATGATGCGCGCAGTCGGAGAACATCTCACGAAAGCACTCGCTGAACCGGCGAACGGCGCAGCCATGCTTCAGAGCATTAACGAAATGCTGCAGGATCCCGAACACTCGCTCAAAATCTAGAGGTGAATTGTGGGAAAGGCTAATGTCTACGCCGTCATCATGGCGGGGGGAGTAGGTTCCCGATTCTGGCCGCGCAGCCGCGAACGGTCGCCGAAACAACTGAAGGAAATGGTGGGAGGCCGGACGATGATTCAGAATGCCGTCGGCCGGCTCGAAGGCTTGACCCCTTCCGAAAAGATCTTCGTGGTCGTCAACAAACTGCACAAGAGCGCTGTCGTAAAGCAGCTCCCCGGCATCCCCGTGGAGAATATCATCGTTGAACCGATCGGCCGCAACACTGCGCCGTGCATCGGGCTGGCGGCGATGTTCGTGCACCGGCTGGACCCGGACGGGGTCATGGTCGTTCTCCCTTCGGACCATATTGTCACTGACGAGAAAGAATTTCGTCGCCTGCTCGAGGTCGGAGTGGACATTGCGCACAAAAAATCCTCTCTCATTACGATCGGCATCCAACCGACACATCCGGAAACAGGCTACGGATATATCCAAGTTGTCGAGGAGGAGCGGGGAAAAAACGGAACGCTGCCGCAGGGAGTCTTCAAAGTTAAGACGTTTGCGGAGAAGCCGAACCTTGCTACAGCCCAGAAATTCGTTGAGAGCGGCGACTTCTACTGGAACAGCGGCATTTTCATCTGGCGTGCCGATGTCATTTTGAATGAGATCAAACGGTCGCTGCCGGAACTCTCCGACCATCTCTCCAGCATCGAGCCGTCCCTCGGGACGCCGTTGTTCGAGCAGGCCCTTGACCACGCGTACGGATTGATGCGCGGGATCTCGATCGACTACGGCGTCATGGAAAAAGCAACGGACACATACGTCATCCGGGGAAATTTCGGATGGAGCGACGTCGGTTCGTGGGATGAGGTCTACCGGCTTTCTGCAAAGGATGAACACGGGAACTTCATTCAAGGCAAAGTCATTTCGTACAATACGAACAATTCGTACATCTACACGGGCGATAAACTGGTGACGACTGTCGGCGTCGACGATCTGATCATTATCAATACAGATGATGCCTTGTTGATCTGCAAACGGGGGGCATCGCAGGATGTCAAGGAGATCGTCGACCATATACGGCGCAAGCAAATGAATGAGTATTTGTAGCCGGACGTTTCCGAACCTGCCAGAACGAAAAAAGTGAAAGAGTCCGTCAGGCGACATACGAAAACGCTGGCCGGCGAATCGATCTTCATCATCGTTGTGCTCATTGCGGCGTCGATCGCGGGCGGATGCGCTTCCTCACCCCGGTTCACGCGCGACCGGTCGGCAGGCTCGTCATCCCATGCCGCCGGTGACGATGCAAAGTCGCTGAAGACCATGACGGGAATTGCATCGTATTATGCCGACGATTTTAACGGCAAGAAAACCGCGAACGGGGAAACGTACGACATGTACAAAATGACCGCGGCGCACAGGTCGCTCCCGTTCAACACAAAAGTGCGCGTTACGAATCTCGATAACAAGCGGTCGATCATCGTTCGCATCAACGACCGGGGTCCTTTCAAGCTGGAACGCATTATCGACCTCTCGCTCGCCGCTGCCACGCAGCTGGGAATGAAGGGGACGGGGACCGCGAATGTAAAACTTGAAGTGGTCGAATGGGGGGATGATGAGTACGCGAAGTAGCGCGGGTCTTGGCTCCCGTCGTGGCTAGCTCGTATTCGGCAAGTCATTACTACTATGGCGAAAAAAATTCTCACGGAACAGGATATCGTCAACGCCGCGAGGGAAGGGAAGCAAGTCCTCTTCGCCGACCGGAATACGATCGTCACTCCCTCTGCCCGCGACAAGGCAAGAGCATTGAACATCCGGCTCACCGACCAGGCGGAGACGACGAGCCAACCGCGCCCGGAAACACCCCCTGCCGTGTATGCTACTTCGTCCATCCCGTCAACGAACGTCGGCTCAAAGCTCATCGTGATCGGAAGCGATCACGGCGGGTTTCAGACAAAGGAAATGGTGAAGCGATATTTGGCGGAATTGGGCTACAAAACGCTCGATGTCGGAACGAATTCCGAAGAAGCCTGCGATTATCCCGACTACGCGTATGCAGTGGCGAGGATCGTCGCGAAGGGGGAAGCGTGGCGTGGCATCATGATCGACGCGACCGGCGTTGCGTCATCGATCGTCTGCAATAAAGTGCCCGGTGTGCGGGCGGCGGCCTGCTTCAATGAATTTGTCGCGCAGAGCAGTCGGGAACACAACGATGCGAACGTCCTGACGCTGGGAGCGAAGGTCCTCGGCGCCGAGGTCATCAAGTCCATCATCAAGATCTGGCTTGAAACATGGTTCGGGGGCGGGAGACATAAAAAGCGGGTCGATAAGATCACGGACGTCGAGAAGAAATTTACAAAGTAGGTGATCGCGCAGCTGGAGCCTATTGCGCAACTTGCAGGTTTGATACTCTGTCGCATCCCCCTTTTGCCGTTAAACAAATTTCTCTTGTCCAATGAATCCGGTGCCGGAGTACCTGCCGATCGCCTCATTATGTGTCGGCGGATGGGTTGTTCTCAATGGCGTTTTGCATGATGTTTTTGTTCTTCGTTCGGAGCATGGTAAACAATACGACCGCAATTTGCTCCGCCTGCTCATGGACGGCCATGTTCTTGTCACATGCGGGATGATTCAGATGGTCGTCTTCAAAGGATTGCAGGCGAATGAACAATGGGCTCTGCTCGCTTCGGGGATCGCCAGCGTGAGCCTTCTTGTCTACTGTGGCATGATCTATCCGTTCCTGAAATCGATGGTCACGATGGCCCTGAATTTCCTTCTGCTGTTGATGATCATCGCCGGCTTTTTTACCGCGGGATAGTCGGACGACCGGCGAACAACAAAAAAGGCGTCATGCTTGTGCACAGACGCCTTTTTTATTGTTGACAGAAGAGGTTTAGAAACTCTCAACCGCCTTTTTCACGGTGTCGAAATGTTCAAATACGGACAGAAGTTTTGTGACCTGCAGAAGTTTGAGGATCTTCTCTGAAGCGCCGGCAAGCTTGAGATCTCCCTTCACATTCCGCATCGTCGTCACGCCTCCGATCAGCATGCCGAGGCCTGAGCTGTTCATGGAAGAAACGCCCCTTAAGTCGACAACGACCTTCTTCTTCTTGGCATCGATCAATTTGTGGAGCGTATTATTGAGCTCTGTCGCATCGGGGCCGCCGAGAACGTTTCCCTCGAGCGTAATCACCGTGACCCCTCCGGATTCTTTCGATGCAAATTTCATTGCGGAATCTCCATGGACTGACGAAAAACGGCGCCGTTTTTTTACTAGACCTGATGGGCTTTAAGGTTTTTGTACCGGGTATAATCGAGGACGATCGCGCTTGCGACGTAGATCGACGAGTACGTACCGGTAATTGTCCCGATCAAGAAGGTGAACGCGAATCCCCGGTTGACCTCGCCGCCGAAAATGATCAGGACAACGAGAACCATAATGACCGTTCCGCTCGTGATGACCGTTCTGCTCAACGTCTCGTTGATGGATTTGTTCATCACGGTGAAGAGGCTCTCGCTCCTGTAAATCTTCAAGTTCTCGCGGATCCTGTCGAAGACGATGACAGTATCGCTCGTCGAAAAACCGATCAGCGTGAGGAAGGCGGCCATCAGGTTCTGTGAAATTTCGAGGTTCAAATGAGGAGACACGCCGTTAAAGAGGATCACCAGCCCCAGCGTCAGCAAGACGTCGTGGAAGAGCGCGATGACCGCTGCGACCCCGTAAATGAACTTGAACCGGAACCCGATATAGACGAGGATGATGACGAGCGTCGCGACGACGGCATAGACGGCGTTTCGGCGCAGTTCGGCGCCGATCTTCGGCTCGATCTTTTCTTTCTTCAGGACCTCGAAGTTATTCCCCTGAAACTGGGCTGACAAACCCGACCGGATTCTATCGGCCACGGTGGTGCCCTCTTCCTGAGCCGACGTTCGGATCAGAATATCGGTCGGCGCGCCGAATGTTTTTATTTCGGTGCCGGGCAAGCCGATCCTATCCATCGTCGTCCGCACTTCATTGATCGACGGGGGAGTCTGAAAGCGGATCAGCAGCTCGGTTCCTGACACGAAGTCGATGCTGTAGTTGACGGGCTTGAACAGGATCGCCAGCAGACCGATGAACAATGTCAACCCGGAAAGCGAGTACCAAAGTTTTCGCTTCCCCATAAAATCAATATTCGTTTTCTTGAATAACCTCATGGAAAAAACTCCGAATCCAATTGTTAGCCGAAATTAATAGATGCAGTTGAGCGCGACGTCATAAAATTGAAGATGACGCGCGTAATGATAATACCGGTGAAGAGGTTTGCGGCCGTTCCCATCATGACCGTCAATGCGAATCCCTGTACCGGTCCGGTCCCGAACTGAAAGAGAACGACGCCGCTGAAGAACGTCGTGATGTGCGAATCGAAAATAGCGCTGAAGGCCTTCGAGTAACCGGCGGAGATCGCGGCGCTCAACGTTTTGCCGGTGGTCAATTCCTCGCGTATGCGTTCGTAAATAAGAACGTTCGTGTCGACGGCCATACCGATCGTCAGCACGATGCCGGCGATGCCGGGAAGCGTCAATGTTCCGCCGAACGCGGCAAGCGTCGCGAAAACAAAAAGCACGTTAATGAACAATGCGGTATTGGCGACAAGTCCGCCTGTCCGGTAGTACGCGATCATAAAGAGAACCGTGATGATCAGGGCATATGTGAACGAATTGATTCCGGCGTGGACCGAATCTTCTCCGAGCGAGGGTCCGACACTCCGCTGTTCGATGATGTCGACAGGAGCCGGGAGGGCGCCGGCTTTAAGGACGATCTCCAGAAGTCTCGCTTCGTCGATATTTTCCATTCCTTCAATCTCGGAACGTCCTCCGGTGATCTTTCCTTTGATGACCGGGGCTGAGAAAACGGCATTGTCGAGGACGATCGCCATCCTTTTGTTGACGTTGGCTCCCGTAATGCGCGCCCAGTCCCTCGCTCCCTCGCTGTTCATGTTCATCGTCACAATGGGCTGATTGAAGTTCGGGTCGATCGTTGCGCGCGCATCGACGATGACGCCGCCGGTCAGTTCGGGAGTTTTCTTCAGACCAAGCAAGCCGTAAAATTTCACCCCTTCGCTGGTGAAACTTGGTTTTGACATCCAGTAGAATGCCATGTCGCTCGGGATCAATGTCTGCACGTCAGGCCGATTGAGGATCCTGTCGATCTTTGCGCGGTCGTTCTCCGAAGCATACCCTTCACCGGTTCCCTTTTGATTCGGACGGACCAAAGCAAAAAATGGATGTTCTTTCGCGAACTGTTCCGGGCTCTTTTCGCCGGGGGTGACGGATTGATTGGAGTCGGATCGAGTCAAGGCCGAGAGAGCATTGGAAGGCCGGGTCGAAGAGTCCTTTGCCGCGTGCGTGGAGGATGTGTCCGTGAATCCCTGTGATGCCAGGTATTTGTCGATGGCCTCCATGGTTTTGTAGATGATGTCGGGGTCCTTCATCAGCTTGAATTCGAGGAGCGCCGTACCTTGCAGCAGCTGCCGAACCTCTTCCTCTTTTGAAACGCCGGGGAGTTCGACAATGATCCTCCTTGCTCCTTGTTTCTGGATCGAAGGCTCGGAAACGCCGTACTGGTCTACGCGGTTTCGGACGATTTCGATCGCACGGTCGACGGCCTTATCGGATTCATCCTTGAGCCTCTTGATAATTTCATCATTCGATTCGCGGAGACTGCCGTAGTACCGGCTCAGGCGGATCTGCTTCTCTTCAAACTTTTGCTTAAAAACATCTGCAACGTTCTCATCGCCGACCTGCGTCTCTTTTTCTATCTCAGAAACAATGGCGTTATACTGGTCATCTCTTTTCGTTCCGGCCATCTCTTCGAACATCTTTAAGATGTTGACCTCGAGGACAACGCGCACTCCGCCCTGAAGGTCGAGGCCGACTTTGATCCGTTTTGATCGCGCGTCGCGAATTTGCTTTTCATTCGACTGCAGAAACGCAATGCTGTCGGCGCCGGTGAGTGATTCGAGATGTTTATTCAGCCTGTATGACTGATAGGTGGGGTAAAGAAAGTAGAGGGCAAGGCAAATTGCCGCAAGAACCAGAATCAGCCTGCCGCGAGACTGTTTCACGTCGTAACCTCCGAACGGATATTCATTTCATTATTTTCAAAAGAAAAAGCCTGCATGTGCCGTTTATTCAAAAGTTCAAAAATATAACTGAAACTCCTTACAAAGTCAACGATAAACTGGTCTGAGGAGTGCTGCACTCTTGCGTTCGGGGTTTTTGGGACCAGGGCTTTCTCGTTTGAGATCGCCGGTCGGGAAAGGAGTGAATCTCATTCCCGATGTCTCGCTCAAAAAATGACGGACCGATGCCGCTCGCGAAGTGAGTCTGGGCGCGATAGCGCACGTTCTTCAACTGCTGCAACAGCCTGGTCTGATAATGGCGGAGCGACGCCGTTGCATACCTCCTCTCGTTGGAGTTTTGGAGGGATAAAAAAAGAGTGTCGGTGCCAGGGGATCCTTCCTTCGCAGTGTCCATAAGATTCACGTTTATTTGAAGCGCTAATTTCATATATTGAGAAGGGAATTGTTCCGCAATCATTATGAGGAGAGGATCGTTATGAAATGTGTGCTCGCGAATGTTCTTTTGGTTGTAATGGTATCAGGCGCTATTATTCAATCGGCATCAGCACAACCTGCAAACCACGTGGTCATCAGTGAGGTCTATGGCGGGGGAGGGAATTCAGGTTCGACGTACAAGAACGATTTCGTTGAGCTGTATAATCCGACCACGTCCCCCGTCAGTCTCAGCGGATGGTCGGTCCAGTATTCTTCAGCTGCGGGAACAACGTGGCAGGTGACAAATTTGTCCGGAACCATTGCGGCTCATGGATACTTTTTGGTGCAAGAATCTGCCGGTACCGGTGGAACGGTAAATCTGCCGACGCCCGATGTCGCTGATACCCTTAAGTTGAGCGCGACAGGCGGGAAGATCTCTCTGTCCAGTGCTGCGAGCGCTCTCAGCGGCGCTAATCCGACCGGTCCGTCCATTGTCGATCGAGTCGGATACGGAACAGCGAACGGGTACGAAGGGGCCGGTGCTGCGCCCGCGCCGAGCAACACCACTTCAATCGAACGAAAAGCTAACAGAACGGCGACATCCTCGTCAATGGCCCCGGGAGGCAGCGACGAGCTGGCTGGAAACGGATACGACTCGAATAACAATGACTCCGATTTCGTCGTTCGCTCGTCTCCGCAGCCCCAAAATTCCTCAAGTCCCTTGGAACCAGCTCTTACGGTCGGGGGCAACGGGACCGGCACGGCGGTTATTTCCCCCGCGACGGTCAATGCGCTTTCTACGACGTCATTCACTATTGCCGTTGCCGGCGACGGAACCAACACGCTCGACAGCGTGATCGTGATCCCTCCTTCCGGCTGGGTGTGGTCCGAGTCTGTTTCGAGCATATCGCTGTCGGGAAGCGGTGGAACAAACGCGGTTGCGGCCGTTGCCGCGGACACGATATCTATCGGCAAGGCGGCAATTACAGATATGGATTCGTGCAAGATCACGATTACCTCTCTCACCGCTCCCGACTCTTCTGTGACATCAAATTTCATCATCAAGACCGGACTCAACGGCGGTACGCCATTAAAGATTGCCGCGGCCGTGAGCGTGACGGTGCTTAAAATCGCGCATATCGTTGACATTCATATCAACAATGCTCAGGGGATCCCGGCCCCGCCGTATCAGGTCGGAGCGACTGTCACTGTTTCCGGAATTATCACTGCAGACTACAGCGCAACGCAGACGAATATATTTGTTCAGGACGCTACCGGCGGCGTGTGCGTGTACCATCCATACCGTTCGTTCGATTACCAGCTGGGGGACAGCGTGACGGTGACCGGGACCATCACACAATTCCGCGGGCTTGTTGAAGTTTCTCCCGACACGACGAACTATATTCTTCACTCGCGCGGGAATGCACTTCCCGTTCCGCTCGTCTTAACGGCGCACGACGTCAACGAGACTTTCAACACGGATGATTTTACAGAGTTGAACGAGGGACGGTTGGTCCGCATCAACGGCGTCACCTACAACGCATCGGCAAATACCATTACCGATGCAACGGGGACGACCGGCTCGTACATTACCTCCACGCCTCCGAGCGGAGCCTTCGACGTCGTCGGCATCCTGAAACAATACCAGCCCGGTTCGCCCGCTGCTCCGCCGTACACCGGAAATTACGAGGTCGACCCACGGTTCGATGCAGACGTCATTCCGCTTCCCGGCCCGGTCATGACGACGGCGCCGTATGAATCGGGCATCGGCCCGAATTCCGTGATCATCAACGTCATTACGTCTTCCCCTTCGATCGCCGTTGTCAAGTATGGTTTGACCCCTTCATACACAGATTCGGTGACGTCACCGGTTGATACGGCCCATGCTGTACTATTGAAAAATCTTGCCGTTTCGACGGTCTATCATTATCAGGTTTTCGTTTCTGATCCGTCCGGAACGAACTCAACTGCCGACGCCATTTTTATCACCGGTTCGACGTCAAGCGATTCGATCGGAGTCTTCTTCAATAAGAGCGTCAGCTTTTCCATTGCCCAGGCGGAAAGCGCAAAGCAGCTGGTCGACCTTTCGAAGGTGCTCCTGTACCGGATCAGCAAAGCACAGTATTCGATCGATATGTGCGCATACAGCTTCAGCGGAGGGGTCGGAGCCACGATCGCTTCAGCACTGCTTGCAGCCCATGGCCGTGGAATAAAAGTGCGCGTCATTGGCGAGCACGATAATATTACGACCGCCCCCTGGGGCACGCTGAAAAGCGGAGGCATCACGGTCATCGACGATGCGTACGACCTTGTCAATGCGGGGAATGGACTGATGCACAACAAATTTTATATTTTCGACCACCGCGATTCGTCCGTTTCGAGAAATGACTGGGTCGTGACGGGATCATGGAATGCCACCGACCCCGGGACCGATGACGACGCCCAGAACATGATCGAGATCCAGGACCGGTCGCTCGCTGAGGCGTATACAATTGAGTTCAATGAGATGTGGGGGAGCAGCGGAGACAGTCCGGATCAGGCATTGTCGAGATTCGGAGCCGACAAGACCGACAATACTCCGCACCGTTTCCTCATCGGCGGGTATCCGATGGAGCTGTACTTCAGCCCTTCTGACAAGACCACGTCCAAGATCAACGCGGCGCTCAACGCCGCGACATCGTCGATCAACGTCTGCATGTATACCTTCACACGTGACGACCTGGCGGCAACATTGATCGCGAAAAAGAATGCCGGGGAAAAAGTTCATGTGGTGATGGACAACAAGACCGACACCGGCAATGAATTCTCGGCGCTGCAAAATGCCGGCGTTGATGTCCTCTTAAAAAATCTGGCTCCGAGCCCAAGCAGCGCGCTCCTCCACCATAAATATGCCGTGATCGATGCTGATAATCCGTCGCCGAGCAACGTTGTCCTTACCGGTTCCCATAACTGGTCGAGTGCCGCCGAGACCCAGAATAACGAGAACGAGCTGGTGATTCATAGTCAGCTGATCGCCAACCTTTATCTTCAGGAATTCAAGCAGCGCTATGAGGATGCCGGCGGCAGCGACGACATTGTCTTGTCTGTGAAATCGGTTTCGACAGAGGCGCCGACGAAATACGAACTGAGCCAGAACTATCCGAACCCTTTCAATCCTACGACGAATGTTCAATTCTCGGTCGTCAACGCAAGATTCGTGTCAGTGAAGGTCTATGATATTCTTGGCAGGGAGGTCGGAACGCTTGTCAATGAAACCATGAGTCCCGGGGTCTATACCGTGACATGGAATGCGGAGCGGTTCTCGAGCGGCATGTACTTCATCCGGATGGAGGCCGGTAATTTTTCGGCCGTCAGAAAAATTGTGCTGGTGAAATAATTTCCGGACAGTTGGAAGGAGCGGGATGCCGTTTCATGGATTCAGCGGGGGTCTGAATCCATGCGTCGCTGATCCAAGCTCAGCGTGACGGAATGCCGTCAGATTTTCTCGTTCCCGATCTGCGATCGGCAAGGAGCGGAAATTATCTACCTGTAGCACCACCGCGGACTCAGCGTTGTTGATTTTGACCGTTCCGGTCTGTATTTTATGCCTCAATCTGAGGAAACGATGCCTGATCTGCCTCGTGAAGAAATACGCCTCCGTTTTTCTTCTGCAAAAAGCTTCAACGAGATTTTTGACGCCTTCGAATCGGCGATCAACCAGCACATCGACGACATTGAACTCTACCGGCAGCTCTTCTGGAACGATTCCCTTCGCATCGATGAAATTATTTTGTTCGGGGAGAAGCTTGCGAAGGAATTCCCCCATAACGCTTACGACGTGTACATGTGGATGGCAAACGTCTTCGAAGCGGTGTTTTCTTCCGAAGATAATTTTGAACACAGCCTGATGTACTACCAAAAAGCCGCTTCGGTCAATCCCGTCGCGCCCGACCCGTACCTGGACGCATGCGACTGTTACGATCCTGACCTCAATATCCCTCCGCTTGAAACGCTTGTTGAATTTGTCAAAAAGGGGCTCGACCGGGTCACGGACAACAAGAGTCTCTGCAGCCGTCTCTCGAAATTGTACAAGCTTCTGGGCGACGAGGATCTCGCTGAATACTACCGCCTCAAAGCAGACGAATCGGGAGAACTCCCGCCGACATGAAGCAGGTAAAAGGGTATCTCTTCATCGCCATTGCCGCGACGCTCTGGGGGGCATCGGCGACGATCGTCAAGCATCTGTTCAACATCCAGTATCCGCCGCTGATCATCGTACAAACGCGCGTCTCGATCGCGTTCGTTGTTCTCGTCGTCTCCTTTCTTGTGACTAATCCGCGCCTTCTCGTGTTCAGGCTTCGCGACGTGCCGCTCTTCTTTTTCGTCGGAGTGTGCGGCATCGCCGGTTCGAACTATTTTTACTATTTCGCGATCAAGGAATCGAACGTGTCGACGGCGATCGTTGTGCAGTATTCAGCGCCGATCATGGTCGCGTTGTACGCCATCGCAATGCAGCACGAGAAAATGACGCGGTTCAAACTTCTCGCGTTGGTCTTCTCCACGGCTGGTATTTTTCTCGCCGTCGGAGGCCTCAACGGGTTGCTGGTCGCGAACCACAAAGGGATCCTCTTTGCTCTGATGGCCGCAGTGTCGTACGCGATCTTCAATCTGGCGGGAAAACCGCTGACGAAAAAATATTCCGTCTGGTCGTCTCTCGTGTTCACGCTGGGGGCGGCAACGCTCTTCTGGCTCGTTGTGCAGCCTCCCCGGACCATTCTGGCCGCGGGATATACGTTTGCCGACTGGAAGATCTTCGCTCTTGTTTCGACGACCTCGATCCTGGTTCCGTACTCCTTCTACTTTTTTGGGCTTCAGTATCTCTCTCCGACCAGGGCGATCATCACCAGCACGCTGGAACCGGTCGTCGCCATTGCGACGGAGTTTATTTTTCTCGGGGGAACGATGGGGCCTCTTCAGATCGTCGGCGCGTTCTTCGTGATCGGCTCGATCATTTTGCTTGAAACGACTTCCGGCATGCACCGGGAGAGCTAAGGAAGGCATGAATGAGATCGGAAAGGCGAACGCAAAAGATAGTAACGGTGCTCTCCCGTCGGCAGCCCGACCTGACGATCGTTATCGAAAATATTCATGATCCCCATAATGTGAGCGCAATGCTCCGGTCTGCGGATGCTGTCGGCATTCATGAGGTCCAGCTGGTGTACACAAAGGAGAAATTCCCAAAGGTCGGCAAGAAAAGCTCGTCGAGCGCAAACAAATGGGTGGAGAGAAGAAGGTTTGATTCACTCCGGGAATGCTACGACCGGCTTCACAGTGAAGGATTCTTGATTTATGCCACCCGGCTGGATGAGGCGGCCCGTCCTCTTTACTCGTTCGACCTGAAGAAAAAGGTCGCCTTTGTCTTCGGCAACGAACATGCGGGCGTTTCCGATGAAGCGGCCTCGCTGGCCGATGCGAGCATCATGATCCCGATGATGGGGATGATTCAAAGCCTTAATGTCTCCGTCGCCTGTGCGGTGACGCTCTACGAAGCGCTGCGGCAGCGCCTGAACGAAGAGAACTATGGGATACCAAAATTCAAAAAAAAAGAGTTTGACCGCCTCTGCAGTGAATGGCTGAAAAAATAATTCTTTACATTCTGTCAAAAACTCTCTACATTCATCGTGATTTTGTGTAGGCGAAACCTGTTGCCGAAAGTATCTCATCAACGACCTGCCTCTGCCGGAGGATGTCTATGCGTTTGCTTCCATCAATAGTGTTGATCTCCGCTGTTACCGTCTCGCTTGCCGGCTGCACGCGGGGAGGGAAGGTCGATGCCGTGAACGCCGAAATGATCCCGCTGAAAGACAAGGTGATCACCGGATACGTCACGGGAAAAGGGGGAGTAAAGCTCTTTATCCGCATCGAAGGAAACGGTTCGCCGACGCTGGTGCTCCCCGGCGGTCCCGGTTACGGGTTCGATTATCTTGTCCCGGTCCTTTCGGAACTTGATTCATCCTGCCAGATGATTTATTTTGACCCTCGCGGGTGCGGCCGGTCCGACCGGTTCAAGAATCCTGCGCTCTATTCGCTCGACAACATGGTCGCCGATGTTGAATCGCTCCGGACCCACCTCAACATCTCCGCGTTCAATATTATCGGCCATGAAACGGGGGGAATGCTGGCGCAGAAGTACGCCATTAAATATCCCGCACGCGTCAACAGGCTTCTTCTCATGAGCACGACCGCTCAGGTTTCCGACCTTGCCATCTGGCTCAACAGCTTCAGGGATTTTATGCCAAGGCAAATTGCCGCCCAGATAAAACGGTATGAGAGGGACAGTCTCTTCGCCGACGGCCGCTATTCGGATGTTTATGAGCGGACGGTTTTATCCGGCATCATGGTGCCAAACTATTTTTCCACCGCTTCAAGCGTTCCCCCCGATTTCTCTTTGCCCGAACGGTCGTGGCCCGTCTATCTTGCCATGTGGGGGAATACCGGTTATTTTGATATCTCGGGAAACTTGAAGGACTTTGACGTGCGGAACGACCTGAAGACCCTGAAGATCAAAACGCTGATTCTGGTCGGTCAAAACGATTACATTTCTCCATTCGTGATGGAGTCGCTGGTGAGTTCAATTCCAAAAGCCAAGATGCACACGTTCGACGGCGCAGGCCATTTCTTTTACCTGGAAAAGCGTGACGAATTTTTGAACGTGGTAAAGGATTTCCTTAACAACTGACGAACCCGCAGCGCAAACGGTTGATTTCTTTTTGCTTGTCAGATATCGCTGATCTCTTTTCTTTCCCTGTATAACCCTCCGACAGCCGCCCCAAGAATAAACACGATGCTGGAACAGTAGACCCAAACCATCGCCACGAGAATAAAGGCATAGGCGCCGTACACTTTTCTGAAGGGCTGAAAGGTGGTGAGATAGAGCGCGAACAAGAAGCCGGCAATTTTCCAGAGGACGGTTGTTGAAATTGCCGAGATAAGCGAAGAGCGTGTTGTGGTGCCGTAGAACGGAATAAATCGGTAGGCCAGAAATGCCATGAGAACGGTGAGGAGAAAGGAAGTAAGCCGCGCGAGAAAATCGGGAAGAGCAGTCTGCATCGCGACGAAATTCGGGCCGAACATTTCGACGCTGTACCGTGAAATAAGCGTGTAAAGCCAGTTGAGCGTGTTGATGGAAATAAAGAGCCATCCAAGCGCGAGAACAAGGACGAGGTCTTTCAGCTGGCTCAGGAAAATTCCGGTTGTGGTTGTGATACGGTAAATCCGGTGAAGGGCTGATCGAACGGAGCTGAAAAGGGACGTCGACGTATAAATGAGGACAATCGCTCCGAACACTCCCATCGACTGGCGGAATTCAACGAGGTCGTTGATGATCCGGAAAGTGAGATTCTTGATTTCGTTGGCCTGGGCCTGATTGGGAAGAGCTTTGGAGAGGAACTTCTCGATGTTCTGCATCGCCATCTCCGAGGAATTCAACACCACCCCAAGGAGGGCGGAGACAAGGAGCAAGAGGGGAATGATGCAGAGCAGAACGTTGAATGCAATGCCGGATGCAAGGAACAACACATCATCCTCGATGAACCGGGTCATCAATCCGCGGGAATAGTACCGCGTTGCATCCAAAAAATTGCGTACGAAAAAACTTATTCTTTTGTCCAATCGGGTCATGGTCGTGCAGGGGATTACAGTTTGGCAAGCTGTGCAAGGATATGCGACTCAGCCAGGATCCCCCAAAAGACAACGAACGGCCACCCAACGATCATCGACATCCACCCAAGCGACACTGACGATGCAACGGTCAGAAACCCTGCCGCAAGGGCAACAACATACATCAGGGGGTGACGCAGAGTTCGTTTTGCGATGTCCGAAACGGAAAAGCATGAGAAGAAGGCCGGCCGGTGCGCATACTGAATCAGGACGAGCGGCAGCCAACAAAAAAGGAAAATGCATAGGATTCCGATGAGCTCTGCCGCGGTCGGTGTACCGAAAGCCGCCCCGACGATCACCGCCAAAACGGCGGCATATAATAGAGCGGCGAAGAGGACGATCAGACCTTGCCTGAAAAGCCTTCGAACGTTCCGCCACTCCGGAAGCACAATGTCGTCGTGGCCCAGGGCAGCACGGAGATACTCGATCTCATACCCGAGGAGGAACGGAATCCCGACGACGATCCCGCTCAGCATGACGAATATTCCCCCGATAAAAACCTTGAGGAACCATGAACTGTCCTTGAACATGTAAGAGAATGACCGGGAGATATCCATTCACATCTTTCTGGGAAAACAAGTTGTGAGAGAATAGGAACTTTTTCCTTCTTAAGCAAGGCGGTCCGCGCTTTTTAGTAAAGCCATTCTCCCGGCAGCGCTCTTAAACTATTCTGCAATCACGGGGTCGAATAGATTAACTAAAATGAGTTCGCATTATTGATGACACGAATTACACTTCGAACCCTCCTCGCTCTTCTGCTGTTATCCCCGATCAGTATCTTTTCTCAGACTGTCAGCGTTCAGGGGCGGGTGCTTGAGGCCAAAACGAAAACCCCGCTTCCGGGCGCACACGTGAAGCTTATAAATAGCGACGATCCTTCCCAATCGTTTATCAGTTCGACTGACGAGCGCGGGGTCTTCAAGTTTTCAGGGATTCTGAAACATTCTTATACGCTCGAGGCGACCTACGTTGGATGCAACATGTTCACGAAAACTGTCCGAGTGGAGACACAGCCGACCGATCTGGCAGATCTCTTATTGACCCAGATCCCGATCCAGCTGGGGGAGGTCGACGTTGAAGGATCGCCCCCTCCGGCAGTTCAGAAAGCCGACACGACCGAATTCAACGCCGGCGCGTTCAAGACAAATCCCGATGCCGTTGCAGAGGACCTTGTCGGGAAGCTTCCGGGCGTGATCGTGACCAACGGCACTGTGACGGCTCAGGGGGAAGCCGTGCAGCAGGTGCTTGTTGATGGTAAACCTTTTTTCGGCAGCGACCCGACGCTTGCTCTTCGGAACCTCCCGGCAGACGCGATCGCAAAGATCCAGATCTTTGATAAGATGAGCGACCAGGCCGAGTTTACCGGTTTCGACGACGGCCAGTCCGTTAAGACGCTCAACATCATTACGAGGACCGACAAACGGAACCAGCAGTTCGGAAAAGGCTACGGCGGGTACGGGGACGATGACAGATATATTGCGGGGGGGAGTGCGAACTATTTCCACCAGGGAACACGGCTTTCGGCGATCGGATTATCCAATGACCTTAATCAACAGAATTTTTCCACCCAGGATTTGCTCGGCGTTGTGGGGAATACAAATCAGCGCGGAGGTTTTGGAGGAGGGGGAGGCGGCGGATTCCGCGGAGGCGGCGGCGGAGGCGGCGCTGGATTCGGCGGCGGCGGTGGTCCGGGAGGAGGCGGTGCGAACATCAGCAATTTTCTTGTGGGACAGCAGAACGGTGTTGCAACGACAAATTCAGTCGGGTTGAATTACACTGATTCGTGGGGAAGTCATCTTTCCGTGACGCAAAGTTATTTCTTCAACTATACGAACACGGACAACGACCAAAAGCTGCATATGCAGTATTTTCCGACGCCTGATTCCAGCACATTCTATGACGAGAACAGCGCCGCGAACAGCAAAAATGGGAACCATCGCGCCGATATGCGGCTTGAATATAATGCCGATACACTGAACTCGATCATCGAACTCCCCAGGCTTTATTTCCAGAACAACAATTCCGCGAGTACGGTGGGCGGTGTCAATTCCCTGTCAACACAGCAGTTGATCAATCAAACCATGAACGACAACAACGCGGGTACAAACGGCGATAACCTATCCAATCACCTCGTCCTGAGACATAAATTCGACCTGCCCGGAAGAACGATCTCGCTCGACCTCGGCACATCATATAATCAAAAACGGGGAACGACATCACAGCAGGCCGCCAGCGAGTATTATCAGGGGACGCGCACCACCGCCGACACGCTCAATCAGCAGACGCCCATTTTCACCGACGGCTATACGGTGTCATCCCGGCTGGCGTATACCGAACCGATCGATGTGCTCAGTCTTCTTCAATTTACTTACAATCCTTCATATTCGAGGAATAATTCGGATAACAAGAAATATAATTTTGATCCCGCTACCGGCGAATACACGATCCCGGATACCTCTCTTTCGAACACCTATCAGAATCAATATTGGACGCAGAACGGCGGTATCGCCTATCGTATTCGGCTGACGGGATTTAATGGGATGGCGGGAGTCTCATATCAGGTCGCCGCTCTGCGCGGGCAGCAGCAATTCCCGTTGACCACCACGATCACGCGGACCTATTACGATTTTCTTCCGAACGGGATGCTTACCTACAACATCGCCGAACATACCAACCTCCGGATGTTCTACCGGACAACGACGCAGGCTCCGAGCATCAGCCAGCTTCAAAACGTCGTCGACAATTCCAATCCGCTGCAGCTCGCAACGGGCAATCCGTCGCTGAACGAGTCGTACACCCAGACGCTGACGACACGGTACATGGTAACGAACGTCGATAATAACCGGAGCACCTTTCTCTTGTTGTCGATCGTCCATACCAACCAATATATCGGGAATGCCACGGTGACAGCGCAGCGCGATACGGTACTGAGCGGTGGAGTTGTGATGAACCGCGGGACGCAGCTATCGTTTCCCGTCAACCTTAACGGACAGTGGAATGTCAACTCGTTCTTCACTCACAGTATCGTCGTCGGATTTCTGAAGAGCAACCTCAACCTCACATCTGGATTGACCTATGCCCGGACTCCCGGCTTGATCAACCAGGCATTGAACATAGCCGACACGTACGGGCCGGGCGCGGGTGCGGTCTTGAGCAGCAATGTAAGCGAGAAGATCGATTTTACGCTCTCATACAACGGCAACTATAACATTTCAAGAAATTCGTTCGAACCCGACCTGAACAGTCAGTACTACTCGCATACTGCGACAATAAAAACCAATCTGATTTTCTGGGACGGCATGGTGTTTAGGAGCGAGGTCGATAATGCCCTGTACAGCGGACTGAGCGGCGGGTACAACAAAAATTCGGTTCTGTGGAACATGAGCTTCGGAAAGAAATTCTTCTCGAAGCAACAGGGGGAATTGACAGCGTCGGTTGTCGACCTTCTAAATCAAAATAAGAGCGTCAATCGGACGGTGACGGGGACGTATGTTGAGGACACGCAGAACAATGTGCTGGGAAGATACTTCATGCTCACATTCACCTACACCGTTCGGTAATAGAATTCTCCCCTTCGAAGATTCTCGGCGCCTCGATCCCGGCCCGAAATTATCCGTCAACGTCGGGCCGGAATCAAGCAAAACGGAAAGCCCTACTTCTTAAAGATCATCCCAAAAAAATCCTGCATATCCGCCCATGATTTCTTGTCCGCCTTTTCATTATACGCCAGAGGAATATTGTACTTCTTTCCGACTTCGGTCGATGCAGGATTGGTAAAGCTGTGGAGGGCATCTTCGTAGTTCACAACTCTATAGTCGGCTTTCGCCGAATCCATCAGGCTTTTGAATCTGTTGACAACGGACTCGGGATTAAATTTGTCGGCGGCTCCGTTGCAGACGAGAATTTTTGCCTTGACCGTTCCGGGTTTCCCCGGGGCCACTGCGGCCAGGCTTCCGTGGAAACTGACCACCCCCCGCAAATCGACGCCGGCCGTTGCCATGTTGAGCGCGATGCCGCCGCCGAAGCAGTATCCGATCGCGGCGACGCGGCGCGGGTCGACGGCCGTATTCTTTTTGAGAAGGTCCAACGCGGCGGTGAACCGGGCCTTCATGCCGCTCATGTTCTTCATCGCTTCCCCCGATAATTTTCCGGCGTCGGCTGGAGTCTCGACAACTTTTCCGTCGCCGTACATGTCAACGGCGAACGCAACGTAGCCGAGTTCGGCAAGCATGTCCGCCCGCTTGCGTGAGTAATCGTTGTTGCCCCACCATTCATGAACAACAAGAATTCCCGGCCTTTTTTCTTTGAGGGAATCGTCATAGGCAAGATACCCCTTCAGCGTTACACCGTCGGCAGTGTACGTGATTTCCTGACGGACGATTCCTGCAAGAGCAACAGCGGCACTAAGGAAAAGCGAAAGAAAGAGAGCAAGACGTATCATGCGGCCTCCTTGAAGAAAAATTTGATAGTGTGGGGAGATCAGGCAGCCGCATTGTACTAAATTGCGGTCGTAAGAGCAACGCGGAAGTTGACGCCGCGGTCGATTCGTCAACTGTGGCGGATCGAGATAATGTCTCCGTCGGCAACGATGTATTCTTTCCCCTCAAGACGCCAATGGCCCGTTTCTTTTGCTTTCGCGAAAGAGCCGCCTTGGGCGATAAAATGGTCGTAGTGAACAACCTCCGCTCTGATGAATTTGTTCACAAAGTCGGAATGGATCACTCCGGCCGCCTCCTGGGCAGTCATTCCTTTCTTTATCGTCCACGCCCTGCACTCGTCTTCGCCGACGGTAAAAAATGACTGAAGGCCGAGAATGGCGTACGCCTCGCGGATCAAGGCGGTCAGGGCCGACTCTTTGATGCCGTATTCCCCCATGAAGACGGAGGCTTCCTCGTCCGGCAGTTCGGACATCTCCATTTCGATCTTGCCGAAGAACGAAACGACCTTCGTACGGGTTCCATCTTTCTTCTCCGACACGCGACGGACAATGTCGGCGTACGTTGCAAGCTGAGGCTCGTCGAAGTTCAAGGCGATCAGCATCGGCTTCAAAGAAAGAAGCTGGTAGGTTTTCAGGATGTTGATCTCGTCTTTCGAGAACTCAACTTCGCGCAGCGGGATCTCTTTGTCGAGGTGATGTCTGCATTTTTCAAGGACGGGCAATTCCTTTTTCAGATGCTCGTCCTGAGTTTTTTGAATTTGTTTTTGAATCCTGTCGACGCGGGTTTCGACGATGGACAGGTCGGAAATAATAAATTCGGTCTCAAACGAGGCGATGTCCCGTAGCGCATCGACCGAACCGTCGGGATGAGGAACAGCTTCGTTTTCAAACAAGCGAACTACCTGAACCAGCGCATCGTTCGTCTTAACGTTCGCGAGAAAATTTGTCGTGAACTGGGTCGAGCCCGATTCCCCCTTTTTTAAGCCGACGACATCGACAAATTCGATGGCGGCATGCACGGTGTTCTTTGGCGAAAAGATCGCAGAGCATTTATCCAGACGTCCGTCCGGTATCTTGACGATCGCGTGATGCGCCTCCACCTTTGTGAGCACGGAGGGGTCGAGATGTGTCTTTGTGATGGTCTGAAAAAGGGTTGATTTGCCCGAGAATGGAAGTCCGACAATGCCGATCTGCATGGGAGTGCCTTTAGGTCGAATGCGAAGTATGCGTTAAAGCAGAAACTGTCGCGGGGAAGATACAAAATTTTCGGTAAGAAATATAATAAAAAAAACGGCTTCCGCTATTCCCTGAAGCCGTTTATCAAAATGGAAATAAAAAAAGGAGATTACGTTAGTTTTGCCGTTGGCGCATCATCTCTTCCCGCGCCTTTTTCAGCGCTTCATATTTCTCTTTCTGCGCGGGGGTGAGAATCGCTTCGATCTGGTCATCGGTCGTTTTCATCATTTTCATCATTGCATCGCGCCTCGCATCCCGGTCGCTCACGGAATCCATCAACGCCTGTCGTTTCGCTCCCATGTCCTTGAAAATGACCGTGATCTGATCGGCCTGTTTATCACTCAAACCCAATGAGTCCTTCAGTGCTTTCACCCTCTCTTCGGGGCTCATACGCATCATCCCTTGAGCTGATGCGGTGGCTGTGAACACGCCGGCCATGAGGACGACAGCGAATAACAGCGACAAATAGTATCGCATAGGTAGCTCCTTCTTTAGTTGAAAATGATATACGGAATTTGGATTCGACCTAAAAAAACTTCTTGCTTGCATATTAGATAACCAATGGTCCAAAAGGTTTAACCGCTGGCAGCATTACAATTTGAGAAATTTCCTGCTCGCCCTCAAACTTTGTTTGGGAGGGAGAAGGGAACATTTCTTTCAGCTGAAAACATCGGGCACTGGATTCGCGCCGTTCCCAATGTGAGATTGGGAACGAGCGAACCCTCGTGCCAAAAGGTCCCAGGCTGAGACTGTAACACTCCCTAACTGCTTCGTTGCTATTGGCAGCCGATTTTTCTACTTTTTCTAAACAAGGCGATTTTTTGAAGAGAAAATGAAATTAACATCGTTTGCCGACCTCGATCAACTCCTCCCAGAAGGCGAACGTACCTCAATGACGGAACAGAAGAAGGCCGCTCCGCATCACGGAAAAGGAAATCCGGTTCGGGTTTTTCTCGATACAAAAGGAAGAAAGGGGAAGGCCGTCACGGTCGTTGCGGGGCTGAAGCACAATCCCGCGACAATGGAAGAGATCGCTAAAATTCTCAAGCAACATTGCGGTGCAGGGGGAACGGTCAAGGAGGGGAACATTGAAATCCAGGGGGACCAGCGTGCAAGAGTGAAGGAAAAGTTGAAAGCGATCGGCTATGCGCCGGCTGAATAGGTTTTGAAGGTGATAGGTTTATAAAGAATTTTACTCAATATCATAAAAAAATTTTGAGAGGTATTATTTTATGGAAATGCGAACACTCGGAAAGGGCGGTCCGAAAGTATCAGCTATCGGCCTAGGGTGCATGGGGATGTCGGAATTTTACGGCGCCGGCGACGATAACGAATCGATCGCTACGATTCACCGCGCCCTGGACCTTGGCCTTAATTTTCTCGATACCGCCGATATGTACGGCCCGTTCAAGAATGAAGTGCTGGTTGGAAAAGCGATCAAGGGGGTACGCAGCAAGGTTTTTCTCGCTACGAAGTTCGGCATTCATCGGGATCCGGCTGACCCGCTGAAGCGAAGCGTGAATGGAAAGCCCGAGTACGTCCGCTCTTCGTGCGACGCGAGTCTTCGGCGATTGGGCGTCGATGTCATCGACCTCTATTATCTCCACCGCGTCGACCCGAACACGCCGATCGAAGAAACAGTCGGAGCGATGAGTGGCCTTGTCAAAGAAGGGAAGGTACGGTACATAGGGCTGTCGGAAGCCGGCGCGAATACTCTCAGGCGCGCCTGCAAGGTGCATCCGATCACCGCGCTTCAAACGGAATACTCGCTCTGGTCGCGCGATCCGGAAGAAGAGATCCTCGGGGCATGCCGTGAACTTGGCATCGGGTTCGTCGCCTACAGTCCTCTTGGCCGCGGATTCCTCACCGGCGGGATCAAACGAATGGAAGACCTGGCGCCCAACGACTTCCGCCGGAATTCACCCCGTTTTCAGGGAGAAAATTTCCAGCACAATCTCGACCTCGTGAAGAAGGTCGAAAAGATCGCTGCAGAAAAAAAATGCGCACCGTCGCAGCTTGCATTAGCGTGGGTGATGGCTCAGGGGAGCGATATTGTTCCTATCCCCGGCACAAAGCGGCGGAAATATCTCGAAGAGAACATCGCAGCCGCTTCACTTGCGCTGACGAAAGAGGACCTTCGCCGTATCGACGAAGCCATGCCGCGCGGGGCAGCCTCCGGCCTTCGCTATCCTGCCGCGACGATGTCTTCTGTGAACAGGTGATTCTTCGATTCATGGAATTTCGCATCACTGTGCATTCTCATGAAGCCAAGTAAAAGCAAAGCACGCAAGACTCCGGATGCGGCGGGGAAGAACTATTCGAAAATTTTCACCGCCGCTGCGGCTGGAATCGGCTTAGCGGCCGCCGCGTATTTTGTCATCCCCCTTCTTTTTGCGGTTCACACAAAACCGCCGCAAGCTCTTCCGGCAGGGGAGGCCAAGGCGTTGAAGCCGGAAGATGCGCTGGCCATCACCGTTCAGCGGGCGTATGCGGTTGATGCACGATTTCAAGAAGTGTACAACAATGGCTGGGAGGCTGCGAACGGAGCGATCGGCGAGGCGTTTCTCTATGCCGCAACCGGCGACCAGAATTTGCTGGATCGGTACGAGCATGTTCGGAAGCTGACCGATCTTTTCAACGGCACATGGGTTGACGACCGTGCATGGATCTGTCTGGCAGAGCTGTACTGGTGGCAGTTCTCGGGGAAGAAAAACAAGGAATGGGTGGACGACGCCGAGAAACGCTACATGGAAGCGAGGAATGAGGGACGCCTCTCGAATAAGGAAGGATTCTGGAGCTGGTACACCTGGCCGCCAAATGCGAAAATCAATGATATGATCCTCACCAACAGCAACACGAACCAGATGGTGACGGTTGCCTGTATGCTCTATGAAGCAACCCGCAACCGACGGTTTTACACCGACGCCATCGGGGTGTGGGAGGGGGACGGTAAATATCCGGGAATCGAAAAGACCTTTTACAGGGGAGACGGCAAATGGGAGGGAAAAGGGGGAATGGCCGCGTTTGGAAAACAGCTGCCGTGGGAGAGCGCCTCGTACTTGTCGGTCGTCGCCGCAATGTACAGAATGACTGGAAACCCGAAATACAAGGCAATCGCCGCAGCCTCGGCGAAGTACATTATGGATCCGGCGCATGGCTGGGTCGATTCGACAGATTTTTATCAGCTCCGGATGGACGGAAACGGAGCCTTCGTTCATTTTGTTCTTGATGCGTACCTCATTGCGCCGGAATTGCTTCCCGACATTCCTTTCAAAGTAGAAAAAATGCTGGAGCATGTTTGGTCGAACCATCACGGCGCTTCTTATGTTCTTCTTCATAGACTCGGCGATGACGGCATCCGCAACGGATGGAATCCGCGGGGGGGTGAGGAGGGATACGGCGTCGACCAAATCGGGACGGTGCATCCGCAATCGCAGGCCGTACGCGCGTTCGGCGTGTTTGCCTACGTGCTTCGCGGGATGCTTGACAGGCAACTGGAGAAAAAATAGCCGGGGCGGATCCCGGTATTTTTTTCATCAACGAAGAGAAGAGCAATGGCGAAGAACAAAAACCTGAAAGCGGTCTTTTGGATCCTCGGACTTTTTGCTGTGTGCATCTGTGCGGTGTTCCTGGGCGGAGGACCAGGAAGAGAGTCAATGGGACATGAAGGAGATCAACGATTGATGACAACAACATTGGATACGGCGACGTTCGCCGCGGGCTGCTTTTGGTGCGTCGAAGCGGTCTTTCAGGAACTGAAAGGCGTGCAATCAGTCGTGTCGGGATATACCGGAGGGACCGTCGAAAATCCGAGTTATGAAGAGGTGTGCACCGGATCGACGGGTCATGCCGAGGCATGCATGATCACCTACGACCCGAGCGTCATCACCTACGCCGAGCTGCTCGAAGTTTTCTGGAAAACGCATGACCCTACCACGTTGAACCGGCAGGGGAACGATACCGGCACGCAATACCGTTCGGCGATCTTCTATCATAACGATGAGCAGAAGCGACTTGCGGAGCACTATAAGAAGGAGCTTGATTCAGCCGGCGCCTTCGATGCACCGATCGTTACCGAGATCGCTCCGTTCACGAAATTCTATAAGGCGGAAAATTATCATCAGAACTACTACAACGACCACGGGGCGCAGCCATACTGTGTATTTGTCATCAGGCCCAAAGTCGCTAAATTCCGCAAAGTGTTCAAGGATAAATTGAAAGATCATTAGCCGCTCCCATCCCAATGCATAGCACCACATTTTCCCGGTTAATAAATAGAGGGGCGCTTTTTGTTCTGGTCGGTTGCGCCTTGACTTCTCACGCGAACGGGCAACAGCAGCTGGCGGATTCTGTCCGGGCTGAATTTGTGCACGCCTGGAACGGCTACAAACAGTACGCCTGGGGGCATGATGCCCTGCGGCCGCTGTCAAAAAAGCCTCGTGATTGGTACGGCACGTCGCTGTGTATGACCCCGGTCGATGCGTACGATGCCATGCTCATCATGGGGCTTTCTGATGAAGCGGCAGAAGCGAAAACATTAATTCTGGACAGCCTGTCGTTCAACAAGAATATCGAGGTCCTGAGTTTTGAGATCACCATCCGGCTGCTCGGCGGTCTTCTCAGCGCTTACGGGATCGACAGAGACAAACGGCTTCTCGCGTTGGCGCAGGACCTCGGCGACCGGTTGCTTCCCGTATTTAATACGCCTACCGGCATGCCGTACCGTTACGTCAATCTGCAAACGGGAAAGATCCGGGATTCGATCAATAACCCGGCCGAGATCGGCACATCGCTCCTCGAATTCGGAACGCTGAGCAAGCTCACCGGAAATCCCGCGTATTATGAAAAGTCGAAGAAAGCGATTGTTGCATTATATGCGCGGCGATCTTCCGTCGGTTTGGTGGGGAGTTGGATCAATGTGCAGACAGGAGAATGGGTCGACAGCAGCAGCCACATCGGAGGCGGAATTGATTCCTACTATGAATATCTCTACAAAGCCTGGCTCCTTTTTGGCGACGAGGATTGTAAGAAGATGGCAGAAGAGAGCTTCAAATCAGTGAACCGCTACGTTATCGATACTTCGTACGGAAGTCTATGGTACGGTCATGTTGCGATGGGAAGCGGCAAACGGACAGCGACGCTCTTCGGGTCGCTCGAAGCTTTTTATCCCGCACTTCTGGCATTATCGGGCGACACAAAAAGAGCCGTTGCACTGGAACGATCGTGCTTCAAAATGTGGACGCTCGCCAATGTAGAACCGGAAGAGATCGATTACTCCAGCATGAAGGTGACCGACGCTGCATATCACCTTCGTCCCGAAATCATGGAATCTGCCTATTACCTTTATCGAATAACGGGAAAGGATGAATTTCCCGCCATGGGCGAAATATTTTTCAATAACCTTGTCAAATATTGCCGGACCGACGTTGCCTATGCCGCGCTCAGCAACGTCATAACCAAAGAAAAGAGGGACGAGATGGAAAGTTTCTTCTTTGCCGAGACGCTCAAATATCTCTATCTTCTTTTCGCCCCCCCCGCAGCATTGAATTTCGATAAGGTCGTTTTCAACACCGAAGCTCATCCCCTTCACCGGGTCATGGAACGATAACCCCATGTCTCTCTTTTCATTCTCAGCCAGAACTCTGTCCTGCTCCATTGCCGTCGCCGCCGTTCTCTGCCTTTCAGCGACGGCTTCCCATGCCGCCTGGCCCGTAGAAAGAGGCTACAAGGTTATCAACGGCGTCTCGCATTATTATGAAGTGATCGGGGAAGGAGTTCCGATCGTCGTTGTTCACGGGGGCCCCGGACTCGACCATAGTTATTTTCTCCCTCAAATGAAGGAGCTGGCGAAAAATTACAGACTGATCTTTTACGATCAGCGCGGAATGGGGAAAACCTCGGCCGATTTTGACGTGAAGCGGATGACGATGGATGATCTCGTCGAGGATCTGGACGGAATAAGGCAGGCATTCGGGCTGGAAAAAATGAATCTGATGGGGCATTCATGGGGAGGACTGGTGTCGATGTTTTATGCCATAAAATATCCCGGCCGATTGCGATCATTGATCCTCAGCAACTCAACGCCGGCAAGTCCCGCGTTGCGCGATCGATCGTTCGGGATGATGGCGCAAAAGACGTCCAGAGATGACAGCCTCGCTGAATCGCAGATCGCGCAAACAGATTCATTCAAGAAAAGAGACCCGTCGGCGATGGCAAAATATTTTCGCCTCCTTTTTCGCGGCTCGTTCCGCGACAAACGCTTTGCGGACAGTCTGACGCTGGAATTCGATTCGACGTATGCTTCGAAAAGTGCCATGGTGCAGCAATTATACAACGATACCAGGATTCAGACATACGATATCCATAGGCGGTTGAACGCCGTCACCTGTCCGACGCTGATCATCGCAGGTGCGGACGACGCCGCAGTCCCCGAGGCTAATGAACAAATCCATGAGAGCATTCGCGGCTCTCAGTACGTTATACTTCCCGACTGCGGGCATTTCCCGTTCATTGAAGCGGGCGAAAAGTTCTTTCCCCTGGTTAGGAATTTTCTGAAGACTGCGACAGAATGACCGAGAGCATGTTCCCCCTCCACCAAACAGCATTTCAATGAGCGTGCTTCCGGCAATATTGTCGATCCGCCGTCATTTTCTTTTTGCCCTCGCTGGATGTTTTTGGACGGTCGCAGGAGGGATCCTTTGTTTTCGGGGAGCGATCTGGCTCGGATTGTTGTCGGCACCGGCGGCAGTTGCTGTCGCGCTGATCAGCGCTGCATGTGCCGCGGCCGGTTATAGTTTTGGCTTTTCAAAGCTCGTCATCAGGAACATAGAACGCATCAACCGTATGCCCGAACGGGCGAATTGTTTTGCGTTCACCGCCGTGCGCGGCTATGTAATGATCGCGCTCATGATGTCGATCGGCATCACATTGCGCAACTCATCGATCCCGAAGTATTATCTTACCGTGCCGTATTTTGTCATGGGAGGGATCCTTCTTATTGGGAGCGTTCAGTTCTACCGGAAGTTCCTTTCGTCCCTTGCCGAAGCCGCCTCATGATCCCACCCCTTTCAGGCTACCGATCATCAATCTGTTTTTGATTCTGCATCAATGATTTCGTATGTTTGTCATGATGCAAGACAGACTTGAATATCTTGGCTATAGTGTTATCGGCTGGCTCGTGCGGCTGATGCCGTGGAGGTCCGTCAATCGATTCGGCGCGGCGCTTGCCTCAATTGTGTTCTATCTCGTCCCAATCAGACGCTCGCTGACGATCGAGCACTTGCACAGAGCCTTTCCGGGAAAGTCTCCAGCCGAAATACACGCGATCGCTTTGGCGGCGTACCGCAACCTTGTCATTTCTCTGCTCGAAGTCTTCTGGTTCTCCCGTTTGACGCCGGAAAAGGTCCGGGAAGTAGTCAGGATGCCGGAGACCAGCGTGATGGATGCGCGTTTGCAAGAGGGGAAGGGGCTGATCATGCTGGGGGGGCATTTCGGCAACTGGGAACTCATCGCGATCGCCGTCGGGCTGTTGAGCAAGCATCCTTTGACCATCATCGTCCAGCGACAGCGGAACAAATTTGTCGATGCCTTCATGAACAAGAACCGGACGCTCTTCGGCAACAAAGTTGTCGAGATGGAAAAGGCGCCGCGGGAAATAATTTCAACGCTTCGCAACAACGGCGTGGTAGCGATCCTGGCCGATCAAAGCGGCCCCCGGGAGGGGCTCTTTGTCAACTTCTTCGGCCGCCCTGCGTCGACGCATCGCGGGCCGGCCCTGTTCAGCGTCAGGACCGGAGCGCCGATCATTATGGCGTTCATTATCCGCCAGCCCGACGGGCTCTACAACGTGGAGTTCGAGGAGGTCGAGACGAAAGATGTGGGCGGCACCGATGAGGAAAAGATAGAGCAGATCACGGCCCGCCATGTTGCCATACTTGAGGAATATGCCACGCGTTACCCCGACCATTGGCTGTGGATGCACAAGCGCTGGAAACATACACCTTCTCCGACCCTTCCCTCTGAAACACAAATCCATGCATCTGCCGAATAAGATCCTGGTCTTTCAAACAGCGTTCCTTGGCGACGTCGTTTTGACCTTGCCGCTCGTGCAGGTGCTGCATCGGGAATTTCCTCATGCTCAAGTTGATTTTGTTGCGACTCCGAAAGCGTCCTCCGTTCTGAGGAATCATCCAGCGATTCATTCAATCATCGAGTATGATAAACGGGGGAGCCAACGAGGCTTGCGCGGAATGATGGCGATTGCAGGGGTGTTAAAAGCAGGGCGCTATGATGTTGCGCTTGTCCCGCATCGATCCTTGCGAAGCGGGATCGTCGTTGCGATGAGCGGGATTCCTCGCAGGATTTGCTTCGAAACTGCGGCAGGAAGAATTCTCTTCAATGAGACCGTCCCCTATGATAAGACGATCCATGAGACCGAGCGGGATCTTTCTTTTTTGAAAACGCTGCATATCGATCCCCCAAAAAAAGAACTCCCGGTTTTGTATCCATCCAAAGAAGACGCAGACCTCGTCGGTCAATGGTTTACGAAGATGAAGGTTCAATCGAAGCGCACGGTGATCGCAATTGCCCCGGGCTCTGTGTGGAATACGAAGCGCTGGCCCGGCGAACGTTTTTCCACCTTGGCGAAGAAGATCGTTGCGGAAGGGGGGAACGTCGTTCTTGTCGGAGGGAAAGAAGATGAAGAGTTGTGCAGACAGATTTCAGTTGAAGCGGGGGGCGAGGGGGTCTCTGTGTCGGCGGGAAGCTTTTCGATCCTCCAGTCAGCGGAAATTATCCGGAGATGTACGGCGCTCGTTTCAAACGACAGCGCGCCAATGCACCTGGCAGTTTCCATGGGAACCCCCGTCATCGCTCTTTTCGGAGCGACGGTTCCGTCGTTCGGGTTTGCGCCCTACGGCGAGAAGGATGTGGTCGTCCAGACGGAGGGGTTGTCGTGCAGGCCATGCAGCATTCACGGAGGAGATCGGTGTCCGATCGGGACATTTGACTGCATGATGAATATTTCCCCGGAGTTCGTGTTCGAGAAGCTCGCCCGGTGGATCAGCTAGCAGCACCGTTCCGCCTTCATCCCGTCTAGAACTTTATGTCACTCGGATTTTCTTCCCCCTCTTTCCAGTTTGCTGAAGTATGTATGTCGCAGGTCGCGGGCTGATACTTGACGTTGAATACCTCAGTCATCTTTTTTGGACAGAACTGCGTTGCAAGCTTATGCGTGTCGGCGCAGATAGTATCGACGACCACGCCGTCCGGCATGTTGAAGTATTCATTCGTTATCGGAATTGATTGGTCCTCATAAATATATTTCATCACTCGTCCCCAGAGCGGCGCTGCCGTCCGTCCTCCCTGCCCGTCGGCAGATGTGAATTTCACCTGCTGGTCGTCGAACCCGATCCAAACGCCCGCGGCAAACTGAGGTGTGAATCCGACAAACCAGGCGTCGGCAAAGTCCTGTGTCGTACCGGTTTTACCCGCGGCAGGAAGATGGAAAAAATGGCGAACGCGGCCTCCGCTTCCGTGGTCGACCACATCCTGAAGCATCGACGTCATGATATACGCCGTCTCTTTGCTCATCACCTCTCTCTTCTCGGGGGCGTTATCTTCGATCACATTTCCGTCCTTATCCTCGATCCTCAAGATGCTCATTGGTTGGACATATACCCCCTCGTTGGCGAAGACGCCGAACGCTGCGGTCAGCTCGATGGGCCTGACCGTTGCGGTGCCTAGCGCGATCGATTCGAACGGGGGGATCGGAGTTGTAATTCCCATACGGTGGGCGAGCTCGATCACCTGGTTTTTCGGGGCGATCTCCATGATGGCGCGGACGGCGATCAGGTTAATGGATTCGCGGAGCCCTTCACGCAGCGTATACTTTCCGCCGATCGTGCCGTCGAAGTTCCCCGGCGTCCATCGCGAGCCGTCCTCCATCATAAGCGTGACCGGCTGGTTGAGCAATTCGTATGTCGGCGGATATCCGTTGTCGATCGCGACGGTGTACACGAACGGCTTAAAAGCGGAACCGGGCTGGCGGACGATCTGCGTCGTGTGATTAAGGCCATATTTGAACGACCTGAAATCGGCGCCGCCGACCATTGCGCAGATATTGCCGGAGTGGGGATCGATGATGATCAATCCGACCTCGATCGTCTGCCAGGCTTTTTTCACCGAGTCGACAAACGATCTGTTGGTGCGGAGGGCCAGCGAGATGCTGTCCCGTTCAACGCGGCTCGTGGTTTTTCTGGCGGCGATCACGTCGTCGACGCTCTTGTCCAACGCCTTGTTGAGGATCTCGGCATTCGCCTTCCAGTCCCACGTGGAGTCGAACGCGGGCTGGATGTCCGCGAGATGTTCGGCAACGGCGCGGTTCGCATACCGCTGCATGCGGCTGTCGAGCGAAGTGTACACCGAGAGGCCGTCTTTATAGATATCGAACCCATACTTGTCCGCTTTTTGAAGCAGCTGCTGGCGGACGTATTCGACGAAATGAGGGGCGATGCCGGTCGGCGTCAGCGCATCGCTGTTGTTGAAATGGAGGGAGTCTTTTCCGACGGAGTCGGCTTCAGCCTGCGTCAGTTTCCCGTATTTCACCATTTGCGAGAGCACGATCTCGCGGCGCAGGAAAGCGCGTTCAGGATGTTTGATGGGGTCGTAATACACCGGCCCTTTGGCCATGCCGATGAGGAGCGACGACTCCGCGAGCGTCAAATCCTGGGCGGCTTTGTCGAAATAGATCGACGCGGCCGCCGAGATGCCGTACGCCCCGCGTCCCAGGTAGATGTAATTGAGATACATCTCCAGGATCTCTTTTTTCGTGTAGGTCCTCTCGATCTGCACGGCGGTGATGAACTCGCGGATCTTGCGCGTTGCCTTGTCGAAGGCATTTTCCTGCGCGCTCTTCCAGTTGTACAGATTCCTCGAAAGCTGCATCGTGATCGTGCTGGCCCCCTGGTTTCTGATGAAGGCGAGAGGAATGCGCCAGATCACCACTCCCCAGTGGCTGTAAAAATCCTTGTCTTCGGTGCAGATCAGCGCGTCGATGGTGCTCTGCGGAATTTTGTCGTACGAAATATAGGTTCTGTTCTTCAGATAGAATTGGCCGAGCAATTCCCCGTCGTACGAAAGAACTTTGGTCGCGAGTTCCGGCTTCGGGTTTTCGAGCTGCTCGAGGGAAGGGAGGCCGGCAAAGACGAGCTTCATGAACACCACGAACAACAACAAGGCGGCGACGACCCCTCCCGCAAATGCGTACCAGTATTTTTTAAAGAAATTCTTGCTCCGGAGGTACATCTCGTCCCTGTACTTCGGCTCCGTGAAATAGCGTCGCATCTGTTCCGAGCTGTATCCTCCTTTGGGCCGCGGTTTACGCGGGTCGAGCGGCGGTGTTTTTCCCATACGTTATTCTTTTTTCCAGGTTTTTAATTCCACGGTGTCTCCGTCAAACTCTGCATACGTGGAGAAGGAGATCCAGTCGCCGAGGTTGATATAGATGCCGCTGCCGATCTTTTGCGACAACGGCATATGCCTGTGCCCCATGATCACGACGTCGCATCCTTCATCGATCTTTTTTGTTGCGAACTTGAGCATGCCGTCAGTTTCGCCGTAATCTTTCTTGGCAGTATACTCCCGGCTGCTGCGAGACGTCCGTCGTGCGATCGGCGCCGTGATGCCGGGATGTACAATTGAAAACAAAAAAATGCTGAACTTGTTCCGGAGAATTGTCTTGAGAATCCTGTAACCGGAATCCTTCAAGGCAAGGCCGTCGCCATGATGGAGATAAAACTTTTTCCCCTTCAGCACGATGGCAAACGGATCTTTATAGACCGGGATGCCAAGATCGTCGGGGAAGAAATCCTTCAGCCAGAAATCATGGTTGCCGGCGACGTAGTGAACCGCTACATTCTTTTCGACGAGCCTCGCCAGCGCTGAGATAGTGTGATGGTAGCCGCGCGGGACAACGTATTTATACTCAAACCAATAGTCGAACAGGTCCCCGACGATAAAAAGCTGCTCCCCGTGCTTCTCGACGTGCGAAAGAAAGGAAAGCAGGCGCGCTTCCTTCTCTTTTTCACGGTCCCTGTCGTGAAGACCTAAATGAACATCGGAAATGAAGAAAATGCTTTTCATCATCAGCTATTGCGACACCGAGAATGTCAGCTCAATCGGCTGTGACGACCGGTTGCACCATCCCTCTGTATCGGAACAAAAAAAATATTTCATCGAACCTTTGAGCGTGTGTTTCCCCTTCGGAATTTTTTTATCCAATGTGAACGTGTATTTGACAGGCCTCTTCGTGTCCAGGTAGCCGGTCTTTGCCATTTTGGGCATTGAAACAACTCCCGTAAAATGCACGAGCGGATCTTTATCGAACTCAAACTCGATCGCCGGGTCGGTATTGATGTGAATGCCCTCATCCGGAGCAAAGGAGACGACGATCTCTCCCGTCGCGCCCTGCTTCAACGTTGCGGACGTCAAATGAATATCGCATTTCACCTGTCTCATTTCCTCGCCGCTCGATGCGAAAGGGATCGAGAAGATTAAGATCAAAAGGCAGAACGAAAATGCCGGTCGCATAAATTGTACTCCTTGCTATGACGCAGCGCGCCCCGCCCGGGTATCGTCGACCCGCTGCAGGAGCGCCAATCCTAGGATAAAAAAGGCCCCCACCGAAAGGATGGAGAGCCGCTGATTATTTGTAAGATACGAAATCAAACCGAATAAAAAAGTACCGATCACTGCCGATGCCTTCCCGCAGAGGCCGTCGTAAAACCCGAAAAATTCCGCTTCCCGCTCCTTCGGCGTGAGCAATGCCATGAGACTCCTGCTTGCCGATTGCGCCGCCCCCAGCGAACTTCCGGCAATGATGGAAATTCCAAAGAACATGACCTTCGACTGGACGAAGTACGCTGCTGTCACGACGACCAGCCAGAGAACGAGGTTGATGTCGATGGTTTTTTTAGGGCCGATCTTGTCCGTCACCACGCCGAACATCAGCGATCCGACGACTCCGGAGGCCTGTACGACCGCAAAGAGTGCGATAATTTCGCGCAACGAAAAATTGAGCGACTGCTTGGCAAAAATCGACGCGAATGAGATCACCGTGAGAATGCCGTCGTTGTAGATGAAGAATGCGAGCAGAAATCTGGCGACCTGGCGGTAATCCTTCAGGTGGCTGATCGTTTGTCGAACGCGCTCCCATCCGGCCCTGATATACGACGGCTTCTTCTCGAACTTCACTTTGTGATCTCTAAAAAAAAGGAAAAGGGGGGCGGAGAATGCAAGGAAGATAAGAGCGGCGAGGACGAAACTCAGGCGCACATTCCCGAGGTTTGACGGAACAAACCCTTCCGCGTATAACGGCATGACAAACAGGAGAGTGGTGAGCGATCCGAAATATCCCATCGCGTAGCCGTAGCCGGAAACCCTTCCGTAGCTCCGTTCGGTCGTAATGTTCGGCAGGAATGCGTCGTAGAAGACGATCCCCCCCTCGAAACCGATGTTGGCGATGATGAACAGCGTCATTCCCGCCGCGATCATCCCTTCGCCGATGAAGTACAACAGCGACGTACACGCGACGCTGACGATCGTGAACCCGAAGAGAAATCTTTTCCGCCGGCTCGAAAAATCCGCCGCCGCCCCCAGGACGGGAGCGATAGCCGCCGTGATGAACATCGAGACGCTGACCGCGATCCCCCAGAGCAAATCCCCCATTCCTTTTCCTCCGGCGACGATGTCCTTGAAATACAACGAATACCCGACAGCGATAATGATCACCGAGAACGAGGTGTTGGCAAAATCGAATAAGGTCCAGACAAAAATTTGCAGCCGGGATGTCGTGCGTTGGGGCGGGGATGGAAAGCTCGTCATCTTATGTATCGTTTCCCACTTTCTTTTTGGCCGAAGCTTTTTGCCTGCCTTCGGAAGAATCAACGAGGCCGCGCCCCCGTTTCTCAAGCGTTCCGTCGGCTTTCATATCGTGGAGGATCGAGTCGAGTATTCCGTTGATGAATTGTCCGCTCTTTTCCGTGCTGAAGTGCTTGGCTATTTCGATCGTTTCGTTGATGGTCACCTTGGGCGGAATATCCTCGCAATAGAAAAGCTCGCAAATACCCATCCGCAGGAGAAGTTTGTCGATCAGCGCAATGCGGTCAAAGTTCCAATTGGACGCTTTCTTCTTGATGATGCCGTCGATCGTCGCTTGATGCTCGATCGTTGTTTTTAGGAGCTTTTCCGCAAAGGTATATTCGTCGTCATGCTCGCGGATCTCGGCAAAGATATTTTCCATGATATGAGCGATCGGATCCTTCGAAAGTTCAAAAGCGTACAATGCCTGCATCACTCGTTCGCGGATAATGCGCCGTTTGTAGACCTGCTGGTGTTCTTTCATCGTGTCCTTGGAATTCTGTTGTGGCGCTGGAGTATCCGGATTGCGCCGAGCGCTCAAGATGGCGAGGCATGTTTTCGAACCGGTGGTAAGGTACGGAAAATGTCGCTGGGAGGCAATGATCCCTCGCCGGCGAGATCCGGGAAAGAGTGAATGAAACTTGCGGGAGAGCCGATTTCGGTGTATTTTTATTCACCGATGTTGAAACAATTATTCCAGCTCTCAAAATATCCTGCCCTCGATTCTCCAACGCTTCGGTCCAACCTTCGCGCCCATATTGCTGACGGCGCGTTGTACGGACTCGCGCTGAGTTTCATTTCTTACAACACCATTCTTCCGGTCTTCGTCCAGCAAGTGGGCGGCAGCGTCGTTGCGATAGGGAGCGTTCCGGTGCTCTGGACGATCGGCATGAATTTCCCGCAGGCGATCGTCGTACGTTTCACCGACCCCGTCAGACAAGTTAAACCGCGGGTACTCGGGTTCGGCTTGTTGGCCAGACATTTTTTCCTTGCTGTCGGATTGTTTACCTTCTTGTTTGTCAAAAGCCTTCCCGTCTCCACCTCAGTCCCGCTGCTCTTAACATTGATTTTCCTTACTGCCGTTGCCGGAAGTTTTGGCGGCCCGTCGTGGTTTCACCTCTATACCATGACCACTCCGATGAAGCTCAGGGGAAGGCTTCTCGCGATCCGCCAAGTCTTGAGCTCTTCGCTCGGGATCGTCGGCGGTTCCTTGGTGACATTCATCCTGTCAACCGTCGCATTTCCCGGCAATTTCGGCCTGTTATTTTTTATCGCGTACCTTTTTTCGATGGGCTCATACCTCTATTTGCGCAAGCTCATCGAGCCGCCGTCCGATTCCGTCTATCCTGTCAACGAATATCCCTCAAGCGGCTTGAAGGATATGGAGAGAATTCTCAAGGGAAACAAGAATTTCAGAAACTTTTTGATCGCCGATGCGTTCACATTAATGTCCATGTCCGCAGCGGCTTTTTATGCCGTTTATGCGATCGAGAAGTTTGACGTTTCAGCGTCGTACGCCGGCACGTTCACGGCGATCGTGATGGCAGGAATGCTTGCGGGGAACAGCGTGTTCGGTTATCTGGCAGACGCATTGGGACACAAGGTAACGCTGATCGCGCTCGCCTTGTCGTCGGCTGCGGCAAGTCTCATCGCGGTCATTGCCGGCAATATTCTCGTCTACGGATTCGCGTTTTTCTTCATGTCGTGGACAGTGAGCCTGCAGGTCATTTCGCGTTTGTCTTTTGTGGTGGAACTGTGCCCGGAGAACGAACGGCCGACGTACGTTGCGTTGACGAATACGATCACAGCGCCGACGGCGGCGGTGGGAATTTTATTCGGCTGGATCGCGCGCGTTGACGGGTTCCCGGTCATGTTCGATGCGGCAGCGTTCACCGGTTTGGCCGCCGCGGCATGGCTCCATTTTTACGTTCATGATCCGCGTTTTGAAGAAAGGCCGAAGACGACCGTCGCCCGCTCATTGTGACCTCGGGTGACAAAAGAGTTTTTATGACACTATTTTCTTGGAAGGAAATTCGTGGCCCCTATTATTATGCTTGGGGATTCAATTACTGAAGGGTTTCCTACGGACACTCTTCTGAAAGAGTTTTCCGTTGTCAACAGGGGAGTAGGAGGGAATAGAACCGATCACGTGTTGGAACGCCTTAACCGCGATGTCATCGACGCGGCTCCTTCGGCGGTCTTCCTTCTTATCGGGATCAACGACATCGGCTCGGGGTTTTCAAACAATACATTGCTCGTGAATTACGAACGGATGGTCCTCAGGATCACGAAGAACATTCCCAATGTCAAGCTTTTTCTCATGTCGATTTTACCGACCCGCGGGATCGAGAGCCTGCCCCTGGAACGCATCCAGCTTCTCAACGTGGAAATCCACAAGCTTGCGATGAAGTATGGAGTTAAATTTCTGGACATTTATCCGATGTTCATCGATGCTAAGGGAGAACTGGCGGAAGAGTTCACCGGGGACGGGCTGCACCTCACGTTGCCGGCCTATGAGAAGTGGGCGAATTATTTGCGGCAAGTATTTGCGACCATGCTATAGTGCTCTGAATGCGAATCACTTCGATCAAGCAGACATCGCCGGACATTCTTACTATGACGTGGGATGACGGACACGTCAGTCCCTTCACGCTCCGGCTGCTTCGCGATGAATGCCCTTGCGCAGGCTGCAAAGGAGAAACGGTGCTTTTGCATACCTTCCAGCCTTCGCCTCAACCGGAACTTCCCGGCCGGTATTCGCTGAGGTCGATCTCACCGGTCGGCAGCTATGCGATCCAGATCGTCTGGGGGGACGGACATGATACCGGCATCTATCCGTGGGAATATCTGCGGTCAGCGTGCCCCTGTGATGAATGTTCCCGCAAAAAGAATTGACCTTCCATCTTGCTTCTGTTTCTTCTTTTTCAGATGTTTGCAGGTACAACCTCATTCATCCAGCAATTGTGGTGCGGACGGATGAACGCAATCGTCATTTCCCGGGAGAATTCGTGCCAGTCTCTGAGTCGGAAAAAAATAGACTAGTCGTTGCTGCAAAAGAGGCAAAGGAGAAAGCCTACGCTGTTTATTCGAACTTTCGTGTCGGCGCTGCGTTGCTGGCAAAAGACGGGAAAGTTTTCGCCGGATGCAACGTCGAAAACTCATCATACGGCCTGACGATCTGCGCAGAACGCGGCGCCGTCTTCAGTGCGGTTGCTGCGGGAAAAAAGCACTTTCGGGCGATCGCGATCACGTCCGACGATCCGGGATTTATCACCCCTTGCGGCGCCTGCCGTCAGGTGCTGGCTGAGTTCGCCCCGCGGCTGGAGATCATTCTTACGAACGGCAAAGGGAAGAAGAAAGTAACGTCGCTCGATGAACTTTTTCCAATTCCCCCCGACCTCAAGAAATTGTCCCGCCGAGCAAGAAAGACGTCAAAGCAATGAGAGTTGCCATCGCAAGCACGCGCTCGCCAAAGGTTAACGGCGTAAAGCGGGCATTCCAAAAACTCTCTCACATTCCTCCGTTCGCGCAGATCGTTTTTGAACCAATGCAGGTCGAGAGCGGAGTTCAAGCAACCCCTCTTTCGGTTGATGAATTGATGACCGGCGCACACCAACGCGCCGAATCTGCTTTCGTGAAGTCCGGCCCGAAAAGCGGCGAAGCGTTGTTTTCGGTCGGAGTTGAAGGCGGGATCTACGTCTCGCAGCACCGCGCGTTCCTGCAAAGCTGGGCGTGCGTGTATGACGGAACGCAGTGTTCGTTCGGAAGTTCGGGGAGCATAGAAATCCCGCAGGCCCTTTCGGACGCCGTCGTGCGGGATGGAGCTGACCTGGGGAAGGTCATCGATATCTTTGCCGAACAAAAAAATGTCCGCAGCAATCAAGGGACATGGGGAATTCTCACCAACGATCTCATCACCCGTGAGGACTCGTTCGAACTGGCCACGCTTAATGCGCTCGCTCCGTTTTTTAATAAGAGAATGTACGAACGTAAAACGATCGGCTGATCTCCTCACGGATTTCCGGCATCGTTCTCTGCGCTCCCCCCGTCCGGCGCGATTTGAAAACCGCCCGCCATTTCTTTATATTCCAGAGTGCCATTATCCACTATTGCTGTTACGGTAAAGCTCTTTGCGTCCGTCAAAGACGTCGCAAAACTGTCTGAAACAGTTGTCAAACTCCCTGACGCATCTGTTGCCTCGGATGTGTTTTCATTCCTCATCAAGCAATATCCTGAACTGGAGCCCTTTCAATCATACATTCGCATTGCAGTCAATGAAGCGTATGTCGATATTGATTTTCAATTGCACGACGGCGACGAGGTCGCAATTATTCCCCCTGTCAGCGGCGGACGATGAATGATCCGGATCAGCGAAAAAGAAATTGATGCGGCCGAATTGTTATCGTCGGTCGCGGTCCCCGAGGCCGGCGGCATCGACCTCTTCCTCGGGACAACGCGGAATCACTCCAAGGGAAAGAAGGTCGTACGATTGGAGTATGAGGCTTATCCCTCGATGGCGGTCAAGATGATGGCAGAAATTGAACGAGAGATCAGGAGGCGATGGTCGGTTCAAAGGGTCGCGATCGTTCACCGGACCGGAGTGGTGCCGGTCATGGAAGCCAGCGTCGGAATTGCGGTCTCCGCGGCCCACCGCAGTGATGCCTTCGAAGCGTGCCGGTATGCGATCGATGAGATCAAGAAAAGAGTCCCCATCTGGAAAAAAGAGGTTTTTGTGGATGGAGAAGTGTGGGTAGAAAATTCCGAAGTGAAAAAGGTTTGAAGGGTGGACGATGAAGGGCAGAGGGACAGAGGAAAATCCCCGCATCAGGTTTGAAACGCTCACGCGCGAACCGTTTGACGATGAATGGAGCGGCACCGAGCAAGAGAGGCGGATTCCGACCCAATATTTTCGCGATACATCGAAAAGCATCCTTACCAAAAATGAAAGCCCCGACCTCGGATTTACGTTCGGGCTGAACCCTTACCGGGGTTGCGAACACGGATGCATCTATTGTTATGCGCGGCCCACCCATGACTTTCTCGGATTTTCTTCCGGAGTAGATTTCGAAACGAAGATCATGGTAAAGGTGGACGCGGCTTCGCTTCTCGAAGCCGAATTTCGCAGAAACGGCTGGCGCCCCGACGTCGTGATGGTGTCCGGAAATGTGGATTGCTACCAGCCGATCGAACGCAAACTCAAAATTACCCGCCAATGTCTCGAGGTCTTTCTCCGCTACCGCAATCCGGTTGCGATGATCACGAAAAACGCCCTCGTCGTCCGCGACATCGACCTTCTGTCTCAGCTGGCAACGCTCAATCAGGTTTCTGTTTGCCTCTCGGTGACGACGCTTGACCGCGATCTGGCCCGCAGCATGGAGCCGCGGACCTCGACTCCCGAGCAGAGGCTCTCCGCTATCGAGCGGCTCGCAGGTGCAGGCATTCCGGTCAGCGTGAATGCAGCCCCCGTCATTCCGGGGCTGAACGATGAAGAGCTTCCTTCGATCCTTCGGGAAGCATCTGAGCGGGGGGCCACGCGGGCCGGATATACCTTGCTTCGGCTTCCGTATTCGGTCAAAGAACTTTTTGTCGATTGGCTGCGTCGGGAATTCCCTTCCAAAGCAGATCGGGTTCTGAACAGGATTACTGATGTAAGGGATGGGAAGTTGAATGATTCCGGGTTCACAACGCGCATGAAAGGGACGGGGGAGATCGCCGGATCGATAGCGCAGCTGTTTCGCGCGAGCTGCAAAAAGTATGGCCTGAAGGCGTCCTATGCGCCGCTCAGCTCCGATAAATTTGTCAGGCCTTCAATCGACCGACAACAAGAAGAGATCAATTTTTCATAACCTCCATGCCGTCCACTGCACAATTAATAGATTCCTTCGGTCGCGTCGTCAACAATTTGCGCATTTCAGTTACCGACCGATGCAATTTCCGCTGCCACTACTGCATGCCGGAAGAGGGAATGACATGGATGAAAAAAGATGAGCTGTTGTCGTTCGAGGAGATCGCGCGCACGGTGCAAATTATGTCGCGCCTTGGCGTCAACAAGATCCGGCTTACGGGGGGCGAGCCGTTGATGCGCAGAGACCTCCACGTTCTCGTTCGGCTGATCTCCCGCATCGACGGCATCCATGATATTGCTCTCACCACCAACGGATTTTTTCTAAAAGACCAGGCGGAGGACCTTCACTCTGCGGGATTGAAGAGAATGACAGTGAGCATGGATTCGCTTGACGCAGCGACTTTTTCGGAGGTCACCCGCCGCGATTATTTCACGACCGTGTGGGAGGGATTGGACCTTCTTCAGCGGCTGGATTTTTCCCCGATTAAGGTCAACGTGGTGGTGATGCGGGGGGTGAACGACGGCGAGGTTGAGAAGTTTGCGGAGTTGGCGAGGACGAAGCCATTCATCATCCGGTTTATCGAGTACATGCCGATCGGCGCAGGCGATGCGTGGAATTATTCGAAGGTGGTGCCGACGAGAGAAATAATTCAAAGGATCGAAAGGAGCTTTCCGAAGCTTGTGCCGGTCGAATACCACGGCTCGCAGCCGGCAGACCGGTTCCGGTTTGAAGACGGAGTCGGAGAACTGGGTTTTATCAGTTCCGTCAGCGAGCCCTTCTGTTCGCATTGCAATCGTATTAGGATCACCTCCGACGGAAAGCTCCGCACCTGCCTTTTTTCGCTCAAGGAAACGGACCTGAAACGTCTGCTCCGCAGCGGCGCAAGCGATGACACGATCTCAGAGGGCATCATCGCCGCAGTGCTGAAGAAAGAAGAGGGGCATCTCATCAATCAACCGGGGTTTGTCAAACCCGAGCGGACCATGAGCCAGATCGGCGGATGACGGCGTGGTGATTCCGCTTCTGATGTGTCATTTTTCTTCACGGCGAGACCGGCTCATTTCCTACCATTTTATTGATTCTCTTCCTGACAGTTCGTATATTTACTCCGCTTATTCATCAGAACCTTTCGCATTATTGATGATATGACATTTGAGCAAGTAGTTTTCTTTGCGCTGGCCGTCGTCGCAGCAGTTTCGGCGGTGATGGTCATCCTCCAGCGGAACCCGGTCAATAGCGCCCTCTACCTTATCCTCAATTTCTTTTGTCTCGGCGGCTTGTATCTGACGCTCAACGCGCAGTTCATTGCCATGGTCCAGGTGCTTGTCTACGCCGGCGCGATCATGGTCCTTTTTCTTTTCGTGATCATGCTCCTCAATCTTGGCGACGACAAACGACTGCGCGAACACCTGGGCGTGAGGACCTATTTCGGCATCGGTTTCAGTGTTGCCTTGGTGCTGGAGTTTCTTGCGGCCTTTCTCTACCGCACCGGCCCGTCTGCACTGCAGCAATCTCCGAATGCCGTCGAGATCGGAACGGTCGAGTACATCGGTAAAGTGTTGTTCACAAAATTTCTTTTTCCGTTTGAAATTACTTCGCTGTTATTGTTGGCGGCGATCGTAGGCGCCGTGATCCTCGCAAAAAAGAAACTTACAGAATGATCCCGATCGAGTATTACCTTCTTCTCTCCGCATTTATGTTTTGCGTCGGCGTGCTGGGCGTGCTGATCAGGCGCGATGCAATTATCGTCTTTATGTCGATCGAATTGATGCTCAATTCCGTCAACCTCTCGCTCATCGCTTTTTCGTCCTTCCTCGGCGACCCCACGGGTCAGATGCTAGTCTTTTTTGTGATGACGGTAGCGGCGGCGGAAGCGGCGGTCGGGCTGGCGATCATCATCGCCCTTTTCCGCAATAAGCAAACGGTCAATATCGACGAGATCAATATCCTTAAATGGTAGCCATGGTTCAGTACGTCGGCCTTATCATCCTTTTTCCGTTCCTCGGCTTTCTCTTCATCGGTCTTTTTGGCTCGAAGATAAGGTCCGAAAAACTCATCGGAAGCATCGGCTCGGGCGCGGTGATCATACCGTTCATCGTCGCAGTTTCTATCTTTGCCGAGATGCTTTCGCTCCCGGCAGGGGACCGGCAGCACGTCGTGAAGCAGTTTGAGTGGATCAGCGCCGGCTCGTTTTCCGTGAACGCGTCCCTGCAGGTCGACCAGCTTTCCATCCTCATGACGCTGATCGTGACCGGCGTCGGCAGCCTCATCCATATCTATTCGATCGGTTACATGCACGGCGACAGAGGATTCTGGAGATTTTTTGCTTACTTGAATCTTTTCATCTTCGCAATGCTCACGCTCGTTCTTGCCGACAATTTTTTGCTGATGTTTGTTGGATGGGAAGGCGTCGGCTTGTGCTCCTATCTGCTGATCGGATTCTGGTACGATAAGAATTTCGAAAAGGGAACCACTGGTGACGCCGCCAAGAAGGCCTTCATCGTCAACCGTATCGGCGATTTCGGATTTCTTCTCGGGATGTTCCTCATCTTTACAACGTTCGGCTCGCTGAATTTCGAGAGTGTGTTTTCCGCTGCGTCCGTTCTTGCCCGGGGGGATTCGACGGTCATGTGGATCACGCTCCTTCTTTTTGTCGGCGCGACCGGAAAATCAGCACAGATCCCGCTGTATGTCTGGCTCCCCGACGCCATGGCCGGTCCCACGCCGGTGAGCGCTCTTATCCACGCCGCGACGATGGTGACTGCGGGGGTGTACATGGTCGCGCGCAGTTCTATTTTGTTTGCCCTCTCGCCGGTCACGATGGAGGTGGTCGCTATCATCGGAGTGCTGACAGCTTTCTACGCTGCGACGATCGGTTTAGTGCAAAATGACATTAAGAAAGTTCTGGCATACTCGACCATCAGCCAGCTCGGCTACATGTTTCTCGGTCTGGGCGTCGGCGCGTTTGCCTCCGGAATTTTTCATGTGATGACGCATGCATTTTTCAAGGCGCTCCTCTTTCTCGGTTCCGGCGCTGTCATTCACGCGATGCACGAAGAGCAGGACATCCAGAAGATGGGGGGACTCAAGCAGCATCTGCCGACAACGTATAAAACGTTCTTGATCGGAGCGATTGCGATCTCAGGCATTCCGCCCCTGGCAGGGTTTTTCAGCAAGGATGAGATTTTGTGGAAAGCATTCTCTGACGGTTCGCCGATCCTGTGGGCGATCGGTGCCGCAGGCGCCGGATTGACGGCGTTTTACATGTTCCGCCTCGTCTCGCTGACGTTTGAGGGATCTGCAAGGTTCGACGAGCACCAGATTCATCCTCACGAGGCGCCGAGGACGATGACAGTTCCCCTGATGATCCTCGCCCTGCTCTCTGTTGTCGGAGGATTTGTCGGAATTCCGGAGAGCCTTGGGGGCGGCAATTGGTTTGAACGTTTCCTTGAACCGATCTTCGAGCGGGCGAACGCGAAGATGTTTCTTCCGTATCACGAAGCTTCCGCCGCGGAATATGTGCTAATGGCAGTTTCCGTGGCGATCGCCGCGGCGGGGATTTATTTGGCCCGGAGAATTTATCTCGAGAAAAAAGATGTTGCAGAGAAAGCCGCCTCGAGATTTTCGCGAATCTATAACCTTCTCCTGAACAAATACTTCATCGACGAAATTTACGACGGGGCGGTTGTCAACCCGCTCGTAAAGGGTTCAGAAAAATTATTGTGGAAACGCGTTGACGTCGGCTTCATCGACGGATTGATAAATTTTGGAGCAAAAGCCGCAGAATACGCGAGCCAATTTTTTAGAAGAGTGCAAAGCGGAGTGGTTCAGGGGTACGCCGTAGTGTTCGTCGCAGGCATTTTATTCATCCTCGGATGGCTTATCATTCGATAATCTGATTTTTCAACGTTCACGATGAACAATATTCTCTCATATACATTATTTTCCCCTTTTATCGGAATGGCGATCCTTCCGTTTGTTAACAGGGGTAAAACGACCGCCGTCAAAATTGTCGGGATCGCTTCGTCGGTCCTGACGTTTCTTCTTTCGCTCGTTGTCTATTTCTCGTTCGATCCGTCAAACACACAGCTCCAATTTGTGAATCGTGTTGCATGGATACAGCGGCTGGATATCAGCTATGCCGTCGGCATCGACGGCCTTTCGCTCCTCCTTGTTATTCTGACGACATTCCTTACTCCGATTGCTTTGCTCTCTTCATGGAATTCGATCACGGTCCGGTTAAAAGAATACGTGTTTTTCATCCTCCTCTTGGAATTCGGGATGCTCGGGGTGTTTCTCGCATCCGATCTCTTCCTGTTCTATGTGTTCTGGGAAGCGATGCTGATTCCGATGTATTTCATCATCGGGATTTGGGGGGGGCAGGATAAGATCTATGCGGCGGTGAAATTCTTCCTCTACACGATGTCGGGGAGCCTTTTGATGCTCATTGCGATCTTGTCGCTCGGCTACTATGCATCGACGGTCCCGGGCGGACATTTCACGACGAACCTTGCGATGCTCTATCAGATCGCTCCGGGCATTCCGCGCAATATTCAAACGTGGATGTTCCTCGCTTTTACGCTCTCGTTTGCGATCAAAATTCCGCTGTTCCCGTTCCATACATGGCTTCCCGACGCGCACGTCCAGGCTCCGACCGCAGGAAGCGTCATCCTCGCCGCTGTGCTCTTAAAAATGGGGACGTACGGATTGCTCCGGTTTTGCCTGCCGCTGTTTCCCCAGGGATCGATTGAATTCACTCCGCTTCTTTCCACGCTGGCTGTCATCGGTATTGTATACGGCGCCCTTGTCGCAATGGTGCAGACGGACATTAAGAAGCTCGTTGCCTACTCTTCGGTGAGCCATCTTGGTTTTGTCGTCCTCGGAATTTTTTCGATGACCGAGGAAGGGATCCAAGGAGCGATGATCCAGATGATCAACCACGGCCTATCGACCGGCGCTCTCTTTTTGATCGTCGGCATGCTGTACGACCGTCGGCATACGCGCGACATCTCACAGTTCGGAGGCTTGTCCGCCCGGCTTCCCGTCTTTGCTACGTTGTTCATGATCGTCATGCTCTCGTCGATCGGCCTTCCGGGCTTGAACGGCTTTGTCGGCGAGTTCCTTATCCTGCTCGGATCGTTTAAGTCGACATTGTTAGGGTCGCATGTCTATACGATCATCGCCGCGTCGGGAGTGATATTCGCCGCCGTGTACATGCTATGGATGTTTCAGCGGGTCATGTTTGGAAAACTCACGAACCCTGCGAACCAGTCTCTCCATGATCTGTCGGGAAGGGAAATTGCCGTCTTGGTTCCTATCATCGTTTTCATCGTGTGGATCGGGGTCTACCCGTCGACGTTTTTGAAATCGTCCGCCGCGTCCACGAGACAAATTGTGAGAGTGCTTGAACAAGCCCGAAGCGGCGAAATTCATTCCTCGCTCGCTAAAACTGCCCAGAGCATCCGGTAACATGTCCATCATCCGAGCGGCGCTCAAAATATCTCTATTGCTTTCCGGCATCTCTTCGATCGCCTTCGCCGGAGAAGCTTCAGCCGTCCCTCAAGTTCCCTCGACGATGATCCTGCCGTTTGCAGTCCTCCTTGCCGCGATCGCCGTCGTTCCGTTCGTCCACGGAGCATGGTGGAAGAACAATTATCCAGCCGTTGCAGTTGGCCTCGGCGTTGTTGCCGTCGCATGGTATCTTCTTGCAACGGGGAATGAAGAACGCATCCTCGAATCGGGAAAAGAATACGTCAGTTTTGTTGTTCTCATCGGCTCTCTCTTCATCGTCTCCGGAGGAATTCTCCTTCGTATTTCGGGGAACGCCGGACCGTTTGGAAATCTCATCCTTCTTGCAACGGGAGCCGTTGCGGCGAACATCCTTGGCACGACGGGCGCATCGATCATTTTGATACGGCCGTATCTCCATGCCAACAAATATCGTCTTCGTCCGTTTCATATCGTCTTCTTTATCTTTGTGGTCAGCAATATGGGAGGAGCGTTGACTCCGATCGGGGACCCGCCGATATTCCTCGGTTATCTGAAAGGGATACCGTTCTTTTGGGTACTCTCGTCGGCATGGTATATGTGGCTTTTGGCGATCGGGATAGTGCTTGCGGTTTTTTTTGCCGTCGACTACCTCAGCTTTCGAAAATTCGAAACAAGCCCATCCCGTATTCCGATGTCCGAGGTACATGAAGAAGCGAAGGTGAACGGACTGCACAACGTCTTTTTTTTGGCAATTATTGTTTTGGCGCTCTTCATCGGACATCCGTTGTTTTTTCGTGAGTTCGTCATGATCCTGGCGGCCGTCGGTTCATATTTCTCGACGAAGAATGAAATTCACAAAGCCAACGCTTTCACCTTTGCCCCGTTGAAAGAAGTTGCAATTCTGTTCGTCGGGATCTTTGCTACGTTGGTTCCTGTCCTTGATTGGATTGAGATGCACGCGGCCTCGTCCGGCATTTCGACGCCCGGCCAATTTTTCTGGGGCACCGGCCTTCTCTCAAGCATGCTTGACAACGCTCCGACGTATTTGAACTCTCTCAGCGCATCCGTCGGATTGTTCGTCGGCCAGAACATCCTCTCACAGGTGAACCGGCTGGTGCTTTCCCACGGGTCGGAACTATCAGCCCTCACTGCCGTCGAAATCAGGAATACGTTCTCGGTGCTTGCGAAATATCATGGAGAACTCGTTGCCGCCGGAAGTGTTCCGCAGTCGGTCGTCCAGGTTTCGTATTTGATGGGAAACCGGGATGTTTATCTGAAAGCGATCTCGCTGAGCGCAGTGTTCTTCGGGGCCGGAACGTACATCGGGAACGGTCCCAATTTTATGGTCAAGGCGATTGCTGAGGAAGCCGGAGCCGTCATGCCGTCGTTCTTCGGGTACGTCGGCCGGTATGCGGTTCCGGTGCTGCTTCCGACGTTCATTCTCGTGTGGTTCGTTTTCTTTCGTTCATAGTTCTTTCCAGAGGACGAGTCTATGGTTTTTTCAGCGTCAGATTTGTACGGAATATCTCCGATCCTTTCGGTCTCGATCACAGCGCTCGTCGCTCTCATCGTCAAGTCCGTAAAGCGGAACAGCGAAACCGCAATTCTTGTCGTCGGCATCGTTGGAATTCTGGTCAGCATCGGGTTCAGTGTTGTGACCTTCTCCTTGAGCACGACGGCGTTCAACGACATGGTGCTTGTCGGCGGTTATGCCAGTTTCTTCGACGTGATCTTCCTCGCTGCAGGTCTTCTGACCTTCCTTCTTTCCGATTCTTATCTGAAGAAAGAGAATATTCATTTCGGCGAATTCTACGTTCTCGTGCTCCTTGCGGTGGCAGGAATGATGCTGATGGGATCCTCCGCAGATTTGATCACGCTCTTTCTCGGCGTCGAATTGATGTCCGTCTGTTTTTACGTGCTGGCAGGGTTCATGAGAACGAAGCTTAGCTCCAACGAGGCTGCGTTGAAGTATTTTCTTCTCGGGGCGTTCGCGACCGGTTTTTTGCTCTACGGAATTGCGCTCATCTACGGCACGACCGGAACGACGAATCTTCTTCGTATCGCTTCGGTACACGTCGGCGAATCGGCACGCACGTTATACAACGTCGGATTCGGTTTGTTGCTGATCGGTCTTGCGTTCAAGGTCGCCGCGGTTCCGTTTCATATGTGGGCTCCCGATGTGTATGAAGGCTCGCCCACGACCGTCGCGGCATTGATGTCGACGGGAGGGAAGTCCGCCGCGTTCGCCGCTTCCGTGCTTGTGTTTTCGATTCCGATCGCACAGCACGACGAACATTTCAAATTGATTCTTGCGGTACTCGCCGCAAGTTCGATGGTCGTCGGCAATCTTTTCGGTCTGTCCCAGACCAACCTCAAGAGGATGCTGGCGTACTCCAGCATCGCCCATGCGGGATATATGCTCATCGGGGTTGCATCCGGCCAGCCGCTCGGAGAGCAAGGGATACTCTTTTATCTTGTTTCCTACACGTTGACCAACCTTGGCGCGTTCGGCGTCATCTCGATCCTTGAGAAAGAATCCGGAAAAAATGTTTCGTATGAAGAGTACGCTGGGCTCGGCACCCGCAGGCCGGCGATCGCGGCGCTCCTTTCGATGTTCATGTTCTCCCTGACCGGCATTCCGCCGTTCGCGGGCTTTGTCGGGAAATATTACCTTTTCACGAGCGCCGTGCAATCGGGAATGACATGGCTTGCAATTCTCGGCGTCCTGACGAGCCTTCTATCGGCATACTATTATCTGCGTGTCGTCGTCTATATGTATTTCCGAGATTCTGCGGAAGCCCCGGAGGCCGGCACACCGCGGCTTGCCGCCTTTTCCGTGATGCTCTCCGCCGCTGGAATTATCCTGTTTGGAATTCTCCCATCACTCATCCTGAATGTTACGCAATTGCTTTTTTGATATTGGGTGGAAGATCGCTGCCGTCCATTTCTTGCTTTCATTGAATGGACGGTTTTCATTTTTGGAGGGTTCGTGCTCCCCGTCGTAAGTCCTCAACAAATGAAAGCCATGGACGAACTGGCATCTCGCCGGTTCGGGATGCCGTCCCTCTCGCTGATGGAAAATGCGGGCCGCTCTGTCATTGACGAGATGGAAAAAGCATTCGGCCCCGTTGGTGGCCGGAAGATTCTTGTCGTCGCTGGAAAAGGGAAGAACGGCGGAGACGGTTTCGTCGCCGGCCGGTATGCCGTTCAGCGCGGAGCGACAGTTGCAGTGCTTTTTCTCGGCAAAAGGGGCGATATGCAAGGGGATACAAAAATAAATTTTGATAAATTGCAAAGCATCGGCGGCAGAAATCTCATTTTCTTGCCATCGACGCGCGGCAAAGGAGTTTCGCGGAAGAAATTTGACTTCATCATCGATGCAATTTTTGGAACTTCGTTTCATGGCGAGGTGCGCGGTGCGTTCAAGGCAACCATCGAATGGATCAATCGTCAGCGGAATTCAAAGGTCATTGCAGTGGATATTCCTTCCGGGCTTGATGCTCTAACCGGAGAATGCTCCTCAGCGGCAGTGCAAGCTGACCTGACGGTCTCGATGGCCTTGCCCAAACTCGGATTTTATACCGGAAAAGGAAAAGGGATGACCGGCCCGGTTGTCGTTGCCGACATTCAGATGCCGAAGAAGCTTCTTGACAACCGCAAGTTTTACACCTTTTTTGTCGAGAAGAAGGATGTTCAAAACGGTCTCCCCGTTCGGTCAGAGACAGCTCATAAGCAGAGCGTCGGAAAAATCTTTGTGGTTGCGGGCTCAAAAGGATTGAGCGGCGCCGCGCTCCTCTGTTCTCAATCGGCAATGAAATCCGGCGCCGGTGCGGTCGTTCTGGGAATCCCGTCGGCGGTTTTTCCGGCAGTCGCCCGGCGAACATTGGAGGTGATGCCCTTTGAGCTGCCGTCCACAGCCGAAGGCTCTGTCGCATTTTCAGCCCTTGAAGTTATGGGCCCCAAAATGAAATGGGCCGATGTAATTCTCATAGGCCCTGGATTATCCACGAACGCCGAAAGCGTTGAACTTGTTCATACAATTGTCTCAACGGCTGAACAGACGCTGATCGTCGATGCCGACGGATTGAATGCATTGGCCCAAGATATTTCCCTGCTTCGAAAGAGAAAATGCCGATCCGTTATTCTCACCCCTCACATGGGAGAATTTTCCCGGCTGGTCACGCTCCCCGCGGCGGAAATCGAGAGAGAGAAGATTCAGATCGCGAGATCCTTTGCCCGGAAGAATAATGTTATTCTTGTGTTGAAGGGGGCGCCGACGATCGTGGCAGTTCCGTCGGGCTCTGTGTTTGTCAATTCGACCGGAAATCCGGGAATGGCCACGGCAGGCTCCGGCGACGTCCTCGCCGGCATCATTGCGGCGCTATGCGGACAGCACAACCCTCCCGAACGGGCCGCGATCAACGGGGTCTTCGTACACGGATACGCGGGCGATCTTGCGCGCAACGATATCGGTGAAATGGGAATGCTTGCGAGCGATATCATGAAACGGATTCCGTCCGCCCTTCAGGAGCTCGCAGCGCGGGGAAAAAATACCTATTCCAGGACAGCGGTATGATGCTCCAACTTTTACTTTTGTTCATCCTCATTATTTTTAGCGGCCTTTTTTCGTCATCCGAAATTGTCTTCATTGTGGCGAACAAGGCAAAAATGGAAGTCCGCGCGCGCCGGAAGAAATTCGGAGCAGCGCAGGCATTGTCCTTTGTCAGCAGCCCGGAAGAATATCTTACCACGGTGCTGGTGGGTAACAATGTGGCGAACATCGCCTTCTCTTCCATTGCGGCCATCCTTCTTCAGGAGCATCTGCACGGCTCGGATACGCTCATTACCATTATTATCTCTTTTATCATTCTGCTCTTCGGCGAATTGCTTCCGAAATCCCTTTTCCGCATTATAGCAGATACCGTTGTCCCATATGCATCATCGTTCCTTCAGGCGTGCCGCATCCTGCTTCTTCCTTTTGTGTGGGTGACACAGCAGGCTTCGAAGGGCATTATTTCCGGACTCGGGTTTGAAAACTCCAGCGTAGGCAGATTCCTCCATAAAAAAGATGTCGAGGTTCTCCTCAAGGAGAGTACGGAAGTGGGCGAAGTCGGCAAAGAGGTTGGGAAGAAAATTATCAAAGTGATCACGTTAAGCGATGTTCTGGCCAAAGATGTCATGAAGGCGCGTGCAAACGTCGTCGCGGTCGATGTGAAGACTCCGGTCAAGCAGGCATGGCAGGTGCTGGTCGACCGGGGATATTCAAAACTGCTGGTGTATGATCAGACGGTCGACAATATCATCGGCGTGGTATTCGCCCGGGATTTTTTCTCGAGGCCGCGGACGCTCTCGCACATCCTGCGGGAAACGGTTTTCGTTCCCGAAACGAAGAACTGCTCCGACCTTTTCCGCGATTTCCGGCTTAAGAAGATCTCCCTCGCGGTCGTGGTCGATGAATTTGGAGGGACCGCAGGCGTCGTAACGTCCGAGGATATTCTCGAAGAATTTTTGGGAGAGATCGCCGACGGGCAGCAGGAAGAAGACCAGTACATCAAGCGATCTCCGGACGGGACGTTTCTCGTGAACGGAAGAGCGGAAATCCACAAATTGAAACAAGTGATCGGCGCGGAAATACCGGACGGACCGTATGACACCATCGCCGGATTTATGATGCATTCCCTCGGAAGGATCCCGTCAGAGAAGGAAGAGGTGCGCATCGGTACGATGCTCATTCAGGTAGTGCGGGCCACAAAAACAAAGGTCGAATTGCTTAAGATCCGCGTGCAATAGGTCTTATGGAGCGAGCGAAATCCTTTGTGCGGTGGATGATCAGGCTTCCGATGGTTCGTTCGCTTCGGCACAGGAACTACCGCCTTTTTTTCTTCGGGCAGCTCATCTCACTGATGGGTACCTGGATGCAGAATATTGGCCAGGCATGGCTGGTGTATCAGTTGACTCATTCGTCGGTGTGGCTCGGGACGATCGGTTTTCTGACGTCGGTGCCTGTGCTTCTGTTCTCGGCGTTCGGCGGCTCGCTTGCCGATCGGATCTCCAAAAAGAAACTGATCGTTGCGACGCAGACCGCTTCGATGGTCCAGGCGTTCATCCTTGCCAGCTTGGTCTGGACGGAGTTGATTACGCCCGTGATGGTCGGTATACTTGCCTTCACCCTCGGCCTGGTGAATGCCTTTGATATGCCCGGGAGGCAGTCGTTCGTCGTGGAGATGGTGGGGAAGGATGACCTCCCGAACGCCATTGCGTTGAATTCGGCGGTATTTAACAGCGCCCGGATGTTCGGCCCTGCGATAGGCGGCATCATCATCGGCATACTCGGCGTCGGGTGGTGCTTCTTTCTCAACGGGGTTTCATTCATCGCGGTGATCATCGGTCTGCTGCTGATGGACGTTCCGGAAAAGATCTCGGCAAGAACTGAAACGCCGCTGATCAAGTCGATCACCGAAGGAATCGCCTATGTCCGTTCTCAGGAGACGCTGAAAGTCATTATGATCCTTGTTTCCATTGTGACGATCTTCGGGTGGTCGTACTCCGTCATGCTGCCCATTTTTGCGGACAAGATTCTCAATATCGGGGCAATAGGGCTCGGCAATCTGCTTACGGCGAACGGCATTGGAGCCCTCGTCAGCGCTCTCACGGTCGCCTCGGTCGGTCACAAGGTGCGTCCCCGTAATTTCATCTTTTCAGGCCTGGCAATTTTTGTTTGCGCGATTCTGATTTTTTCAGTATCGTCATTACCTCTTCTGTCGATGGCATGCCTGGTCGGCGTGGGGATCGGTCTGATCGCTTTTTTTGCTACGGCGAACGCCACACTGCAAACGCGCACGCCCGACCATTTGCGCGGGAGGGTCATGGGGTTGTATGCGCTGGTGTTCCAGGGGCTCTTTCCCTTTGGGAGTCTGGGGATCGGCGTGCTGGCCAATATGATCGGCGTCCGATGGGCGATCGCAAGCGGCGCTGCCGTGTGTGGTGTTTCCGGCAGCTTCATGTACAGAGCTATTAAGAAAAAAGACAAACGCAATTAACGAAGAGAAGAATATCGCTATGAAATCGGTGCAACTGATAGTGTGGTGGTTTTTGATTCCGATAAGTGTCTTTGGTCAATTGTCCGATGACCAGTTGTTCAAATCTGCCATGAGCGCAACTTCGGACACGGCAAAGCTCACGGCACTGGACAGGCTGATTGCCAATTATCCTCAAAGCAGGCTTGCGGGGGACGCCTATCGAGCCCAATTCAGCGTGCTTATGTCCCTGCATCGAGACAGCGCCGCATTTATTGCCGCTCATCGATACCTGGCCGCAAAAGATTCCGTGAACCTTCAAGGGGCGCTCCAAGAAATTGCGCTCGAACTTGCCTTCCGGAAACAATATGCGGACACCGCTCTGCGGTTCGTCGATTCGGCGATCACCCTGTATCGCGAAAAACACAGAGGCCCGGCTCCTCTGTTGTTATACACAAAAGCTGCTGCGCTGATCATTCTTAAGAGATATTCGGATGCTGAATCGGTACAGCGGGAAGCGATCGGGATGCTTCCGCCGACCGCTCTTTTCGATCCCCGGTATGGCAATTATTTCTCGCAGCTCGGTCTGATACAGCTGGAAACTCACCGCGGGGTCGAGGGGCTTGAACAGTATGTCCACGCGAGCTTTATTTCTCCCCAGCCGCAGGCGGACTATCCCGGCCTTGACTCGCTCTTTCGCTCGCGGTTGAAGGATTCTGCGTCGGCGGCACATGTCCGTGACAGCCTTTTCGAGCGTGCGGGAAATGAATATCTTCGCGCGGTCAAGGATACCTCCCGGGCAAAGAGCTTCATTGCGGAAAGTTTTTCAAGGAACAGGGTCTTTCCGGGACTCGCCCTTCGTTTTGCCAGAGAAGCATACCATGAGGCCGCCGGAAAATCGTTTCAAGACCGGTGTGAAGCCGCAGGTTCGCTTGGCGTTGTTCTTGCGTACGCGGGAGACAATGCAGAAGCAGAACGGTATCTTATAGAAGGGGAGAAAACTGCCCTTCCGACCGCAACAGAATTATTTCTTGCGCTCGGCTCCGTCCAGGAAAAAATGGGAAAGAAGAACGAAGCGCTGGATACCTACCTCTGCGGACTCACGATGAGCAGGCCGCCGGCTTTGGTGAAGCCGCTGCTCGCTCTCCAAAAGGAATTGTATCCTCATGCGCAGCTCGATTCAATGATAAGCGCAGCACAGAGGCGGTGGGTAGATTTCTTCCCGGAAAAATATGAGCGGCCCGATTCGGTAGAGGACCAGCCGAACCATAAAACCGTGCTGGCAGAGTTATTCACGGGAGCCGAATGCCGGCCATGTCAGGCTGCGGATATCGCTTACAACAAGCTGTTGGAACGCTATGACCGATCTGAATTAGTTGTGCTGGAATATCATTTGCACATTCCCCGCCCCGATCCGTTGACGAACGGCGATACGGAGTTGCGGTCGGGATATTATGACGTGAACAGCACTCCGACGTCAATCATCGACGGGACCGATGTGACCAACACCGGCGGTTTGGGCTTTGCCGCGCGGGCAAAGTTTGCCGGTTATGCGGACGCCATCGATCATACGCTGAATCTCCCGGCAAAAGCGTCGATCAAGATGTCTGCGAAGATCAGGAGGAGCAGGATTTCCTTTGCGGTTTCGGCGAACGTCAGCGCGGTCCGGAAGACCTATAAACTCCGCGTCGTGCTCGCAGAGGATGGAATACGGTATCAGGGAGGGAACGGGATTTCGGAACACCGGTTTGTCGTCAGAAGGATGATCCGCGGCGCCGGAGGAATATCGTTCGGCAAGAACGGAAGGGCAGCCGTCAAAGATGCCTTCACGGTCTCATCCGTCGAGGACCAGCTTGAAAAATATCTCGTGAATTACGAAAAGAACGAAGGGAAACCGGGAGCGGTATTTAAAGAAAGAAAATCAGAATTAGACCCGAAGCAATTATTTCTGGTAGCCTTTGTTCAGGATGATGCAAACCATAAGATACTCCAGTCGTCAATCATTAAGGTAAAACGATGAACATCCCGCGAATGACATGCTCCTTTGTTCTTCTCGCCGTTCTCTGTATGAATGCGGAAGGTGCGGAACGGTTTGAAGAGTATTTTTGCGATTCCACGTTTCGCTTCGATTATTACCATACCGGAACGAAGGGGGAAGAGCGGATCTCCGCCGATAAAATGTGTCTGGAGGGAATATGGCCGGGAAGCCTGACCAACCTGATCGACACGCTCAATCTCGGCGAATATTTTTTTCGCATCGTCGATGTCAAAAGCAACCGGACGATCTATTCACGGGGCTACAGCTCGCTGTTCGACGAATGGCAGACGACCGACGAAGCTGCGGCCGGAACCTTCAGAACCTTTCATGAGTCGGTCAGGTTCCCCTGCCCGCTTCATAAGTTCCAGTTGACGGTATCGCGGCGGACGAAACAGATGGTATTCAGCGAGATGTACTCGACCGTCATCGACCCGGGCGGCACCGACGTTCGCCGCGGAGTCGTTCATTCTCGGACCGAAGTGGTCGATATCGTTTCAAACGGCGATGTCCATTCCAAGGTTGATATCGCCATTCTCGGTGACGGCTACACAAAAGGAGAGATGACGAAATTTGTCAGCGATGCCCGTCATTTCACGCAAATTTTATTTTCCACCGAGCCATTCAAGCATCGAAAGAATGATTTCAACGTGCGTGCAGTCGAGGTCGAATCGCACGAATCGGGAATCGACCAGCCGGACGAAAATATCTGGACGGACCATCCGCTCGGGACAACGTACGACTCTTTTGGATCTGCCCGGTATGTTCTGACCGACGCGAACAAAAATGTGAGGGAGTATGCTTCCGCTGCTCCTTATGATTTTCTCTTCATCCTGGTCAACACGCACCGCTACGGCGGCGGAGGAATATTCCAATTGTATGCCGTTTGCTTCGCCAACGGCGAGACCCCCGCCACGGCGTGGCAGGCCGATTATGTTTTTGTCCACGAGTTCGGACATTCGTTTGCCGGGTTGGGGGACGAATACTATTCGTCGTCGGTTGCGTACAATGATTTTTATCAGAAGGGAATAGAGCCGTGGGAGCCGAATATCGCTGCGAACATTTCGCGCGATGGGATGAAATGGCGAGACCTACTGACGTCCGGAATTGCGCTTCCCACTCCGTGGAACAAAACCCTCTACGACAGCTTGGAAGCGGAACGGGGAACGTTGCGGCGGAATACTCCCGGCTATGCCGAGAAACGCCAGGCGATTTTGGATGCTGAACATTCGATCCTTAACGACAAGCAGTTGACCGGCGTTGTCGGTGCGTTTGAAGGTGCCGGATACAGTTCCACGGGCTTATACCGGCCGTCACTTGATTGCCGGATGTTTTCGCTGAGCCTCACCGATTTCGACCCGGTGTGCGCCCGGGCGATCAATCGAATGATAGATTTTTATACAAAGTAACGGACCGTTCAAGAATTTCCCGTCGACACAAACGCTTTTCGAACGAGAACATGTACATCCTGGGCATCTCCGCATATTATCATGATTCCGCCGCTTGCATTCTGGCAGACGGGGAGATCGTTGCCGCTGCGCAGGAAGAGCGTTTCACCCGGAAAAAACATGACCACAATTTTCCCCGGCATGCAGTTGCGTACTGCCTGAAAGAAGCCGGGATAACGGCAGACAAACTCGAGTGTGTTGCCTTCTACGACAAACCGCTGCTGAAGTTTAACCGCATCCTGGAAACGTATCTCACCTTTTCGCCGAAGGGAATCCGATCGTTCATGATGGCCATGCCGTTGTGGTTGCAGGAGAAGCTCTGGATTCCCGACCTGATCGAAAAAGAGATCCGTTTTGAGGGAAAGGTATTATTTCCCGAACACCATGAATCCCACGCGGCGTCCGCATTTTTTCCTTCCCCCTTTACCGATGCGGCGATCCTTACCATCGACGGAGTTGGCGAGGCGGCAACGTCATCGATAGGCATTGGCCACGATAGTACAGTCGAAATTCTGTCGGAACTGCATTTTCCTCACTCACTGGGGCTCTTGTATTCAGCCTTCACCTATTTTACCGGCTTCAAAGTCAATTCGGGCGAATACAAAGTGATGGGGCTTGCGCCGTACGGCGAGCCAAAATATGTCAAACAGATCTACGACCATCTGATCGACCTCAAAGAGGACGGCTCGTTCGTCATGAACATGGAATTCTTTGATTACTGCTCCGGATTGAGAATGACAAACCGGAAGTTTGAGTCGCTGTTCGGCGGGAAACCGAGAGCTCCTGAATCGTTGCTGACTCAGCGCGAGCTGGATCTGGCACGATCGATTCAGGATGTGACCGAGGAGGTCATGTTGCGGATGGCGAAACATGCAAAAAAGGTGACCGGGGAGAAATATCTATGCCTTGCAGGAGGCGTCGCGTTGAATTGCGTGGCCAACGGAAAAATTCTGCGGTCGGGTGTCTTTGAAGATCTTTGGATCCAGCCGGCTGCGGGAGACGCCGGCGGCTCGGTCGGGGCGGCATACGTTGCTTACCATCATCATCTTCGCCAGCCGGTACAGAAGAAAGGTCGAAGAGATCTGCAGCATGGATCGTACCTCGGCCCGTCGTACGATGACCAGGAGATCGCCAGCTTTCTGAAAGAACATAATCTGCCCCATGAAAGAATCAATGACCGGCGGTCGTTGTGCGATAAAGTCTCCGAATATTTGGTCCAAGAGAAGATCGTCGGCTGGTTCCAGGGTAGAATGGAATTCGGTCCGCGGGCGCTGGGGAATCGGTCCATTATCGGAGATGCGCGTTCGCCATCAATGCAGAAGAAGATGAACATCAAAATAAAATTCAGGGAAGGGTTCAGGCCGTTTGCTCCCTCGGTCCTGGAGGAAAAAGCGGGCGAGTGGTTCGAGCTCGACCGTGAAAGCCCCTACATGCTTCTCGTCGCCGACGTGAAGAAAGAAAAGCAGCGGGTCATGACCGATGCCGAGAAGCAACTCTGGGGGATCGAGAAGCTTAATGTCCTGCGTTCGGAAATTCCGGCTGTAACGCACGTCGACTACTCAGCGCGAATACAGACGGTCAACACATTGGACAATCCATTATACTACGATCTTATTGCCGCATTCTACAAAAGAACCGGATGCCCGGTCATAGTGAATACGTCGTTCAACGTCAGGGGGGAACCGATCGTGGCAACGCCGCTCGATGCGTACAAATGCTTCATGCGGACCGGTCTTGACGTCCTTGTTCTCGGGTCATTCATTCTGCTGAAGTCGGGTCAGCCGGCCTTTCATGACGACATCCAATGGAAGGAGATGTATGAGCTGGATTAGTGACGTTCGAAGCGAATTGAAACACTTGAAGAGAACGCCGAAAGAGGTGCGGAAGTTTGCCTATCTTGTCGGCTCTCTGCTTCTCATCATCGGGGGAGACGGCGTGTATAAACATTGGAATGGAGCCGTCGTCTCTTTACTTTTGATCATTGCGTTTTTGCTTCTCGTGTGCGGCGCGATGAAGCCTCAGTACCTCACCAGAGTGTACGGAGCATGGATGGGTATCGCGTTCGGTCTCGGCTGGATCGTATCGCGAGCAATTCTCATTCTTTTATTTTATCTTGTGATTACTCCGGTCGGATTATTAGCCCGGTTGTTTGGGAAGAAGTTCATCGATGTTTCTTTTCCAGGGGCAAAAGAATCGTATTGGGTTCCGCGCATAGGCGGAAAAAAAATGCACTACGAGAAAATGTTTTAGGAGGAAAATGTGGCCAAAGTCAGGATCATCGCGGAATACATCCAGTTCCTCAAAGAGAACAAGAAATGGTGGCTGATGCCGATCGTTTTCGCTTTGCTCTTTTTTGGGCTGCTGATTGTGATCACGAAAGGGAGTGCTTTAGCCCCGTTTATTTATACCTTATTTTAAGAGGGAAAATGCTGTCTTACCTTTCTTTTTAACCGCTTCAATTGTCAAATCCTCTTCCAAATTCCTGGAAGAGGATTTGGTTTCTGCCCCCCATTCAAAAGAAATTGAATTTTTTTCTTGACAATAAAGGCAAAAAGGCCTACCTTTTTTGGAAGCCCTTCCAAATTTCCGCGTGAAACTACTGGTGCTCATTGGCTGTTACAATCTATGACATAGCGAGAGAAGCTGAAGTAGGGATCGGAACGGTCTCTCGTGTGTTCAACAACCATCCGAACGTTACTCCGAAAACGCGCGATAAGATCCTCTCGGTTGCGAAAAGGCTGAACTATCATCCGCACGCGTACGCTCAAGCACTGGCTCGGAAGCGAACCAACACCCTCGCAGCCATCATCCCGTTCTTCACGAACTATTTTTTCATAGAAGTGCTCCAAGGGCTGCAGGATAAAATATCGAGCCTCGGCTACGACTTGATCCTGTACGGAATCAACCATCCTGAGCAAATAGAGGAGTATCTGCGCAAGAGCATCCAACGCGGCAGGGTGGACGGCATTTTGTTCTTCTCCATGAAACTCCCGGTGTCGTTCGTCGACAAATTCAAAGATCATTCCAAGCCGGTCGTGCTGGTCGATACGTTCCATGAGCAATTCGATTCTCTCGCCGTCGAAAATTTTCAGGGAGCGATGGTGGCAACGAACCACCTGGTCTCACTCGGGCATAAGAACATCGGCATGATCAGCGCGAACATCAACAGCGTTCCTGCGCGAGAGCGCATTGCCGGATTCAAGGATGCCATCACCTCGGCCGGCCTGGAACTTCGTCCCGAGAACATCGTCGTGAGCAAGCTGACGAAGCAAGACGGATTCAGCCGAGAGGCGGGATATCAATCTATGAAGGAGATGTTGAGCAACGGATCGCGTCTGCCGTCGGCGATCTTTATCTCGAGCGATATCCAGGCGATCGGAGCCATGAGCGCGCTTCGACAGCACGGCGTCAAGGTGCCGAGCGACGTCGCGGTGGTGAGCTTCGACGACATTGAGCTCGCCGAGCAGTTCGGTCTGACGACGATGCGCCAGCCGATGTACGAAATGGGAGAGCTTGCGGTCGACAAGCTTATTTACCGGATGGAGCATACGTCGGCTCCTCCCTCTCAGATAAATTTTTTACCGAAGCTGGTTGTCCGGGCAACCTGCGGCATGAATAAACTTTACGCCCCCGTTGAGGATTTTGTGCACGCAAAGGACTGAGATTGAATGATGCACCTTGCTACACGTTGGGTAATAAGTAAAACGGCGTCAATGAACTCGACCATGGCCGGACTTTTCCAGCGATGGATAAGCCGATGTTCTCAGCCGGCGCTCCTCTCGGCCGTCCTCTGCGTGTCAGCTTCCGCATTCCCCGATACCACACTTCACGACCCCAATGTTGTTGCAACAATCGGCGCCACGCAAATACCCTACAAAGAGTTTACGGACCGGTACGAGGACTATCTCGTCTTCTCGGGCGTTCAGGACAATATGCGGGCCCGTTTCGCCGTGCTGAACAATATGATCAACGAAATTCTCTTGAAACAGTACGACGACAATTCGAAGATCTACAACGATCCCGAATACAAGAAAGAAATTGCGTGGGCCCGGAAAGAATCTGTGCTGGCGTTTCTGAAGGATCAGGAAATTTATGCGAAGATCAGAGTGAGCGACGAGGAAGTGCACGAAGCGTACCGGCGATCCAAAGTAAAAGTTTCGGTCCGCCACCTGTTTGCGCAGACCGAAGGCGAAGCTGAAAATCTCTATCGGCTGGCGAAAATGGGAGTGAGTTTTAAGGAGCTGGCCCAGCAGGTGTTCACGGACACCGCGCTGAAAAACAACGGAGGCTCGCTCGGGTTTATCTCCTGGGGGCAGACGGACCCGAATTTTGAGAACGCCGCATATTCGCTGAAAGTTGGAGAGATATCTCGACCCGTAAAAACTGCGCAAGGCTACAGCATCATCAAGGTCGATGACAGAATCGAGGATCCGTTTACGACAGAAACCGATTTCCTCAATATGAAGCGGAAGATAGAGCGGGCGCTCAAGATTGACAAGAAAGTTCCTTACGAAAAGGATTACATGGCGAAGGTGTTCGATACGACCGCCGTGAAGTTTGACGAAACGGCAACGAAGGCCGTTTGCGATGACTTGCAGGAAATTCAGGGCCACAGCATCGAGTCAACAAAGCCTCGGTCCCGGGCCGGACGATTTTGCGTGAAGTACAAGAACAGATCGTACTCGGCGCAGGAGATCGAAAATAAGATCCTGCAGGTACCGGCTTACAACCGTAGTCTTATTTCTGAGGTTCATCAGCTGAAAGCAGCAGTCATCGGTCTATTAATGCAGGATGTATTGCTCGATATCGCGAAGCAGAAAGGATACGATACGACCTCGTATGTGAATGAGACATTTGAAAAGCTGGCGAACAATATTTACCTGAATTATAAGAGAAATGAAGTGCTCGCGCTTGTCCCGGTCGCGGATTCAGAGATTACGAAATATTACACAAAGAATATTGGCTACTATACCAATGAACAAGAGATGAACGTCCAGGAGATCGTTGTCGGCAACGACTCGCTGGCGTTCGCGCTCAGAGCCGATATTCAACTGGGGGCGGATTTTGGATCACTGGCTTCGAAATATTCTTTGAGGTCGTGGAGTGCAAAGCATAACGGCGAGATGGGGCTCGCTCCCATATCGAAGTTCGGGGGCCTGAAAGATACACTCTGGGCCGCCCCGCTCGGAGAACTCCTGGGACCGTTGAAGTTCGACAAGTATTACGGGCTCTTTCGTGTTCTTGAGAAGGAAGGCGGAAAGCCGATCGATGTTGCGTCAGTCCGTCCACAGATCGTTAAAGCCATTCAAAATGAAAAAGGTTTTCCGTATATGAAAGATCGCTTGGAAAATCTTTCCAAACTGACAACTATCAGAGTCAACGAAACGCTCGTCAAAAATTATACGATGAGCGTGGCCGGGTAACGATATGAGCGAAAATTTCTGGAGAAATTTATGAGAATACTTTTACCACGTCTTTTTCTCGTTGTCCTTCTTATCTCCTCCGCAGCGTATGGCGGCACCACCGGAAAACTCACCGGGAAGGTCATCGACGCCAATACAAAAGAAGCACTCCCTTTTTGTAATATCTCCGTCGTCGGAACGTCCCTCGGTTCGGTCGCGGACCTTGACGGCAATTACGTCATTCTTAACATTCCCCCGGGCAATTACTCGGTACGCGCACAATACGTCGGGTACCAGCCCGTTGTTGCAGAAAATGTCTCTATCTCGGTCGACCTGACATCGAAGATGGATTTCACGATGAATGAATCCACCGTCGAGCTGCAGGCGGTCGTGGTTGAGGGGAAGATCGATGCCGTCAAAAAAGACGTGACATCGTCCCAGGCGTTGGTTTCGGCGGATCAAATTAGTACGCTGCCTGTGACCGAGTTCAACGACGTCTTGAGCCTTCAGGCCGGCATTACGAAGGACGCGAACGGAGATTTTCATATCCGCGGCGGCCGTACTAGCGAAATCGCATATTGGGTGAATGGTGTATCCATTACCGATCCTTATGATAACAGCAAGGGGGTCGACCTCGATAACAGCAGCATCCAGGAGCTACAGGTAATCAGCGGAACGTTCAACGCGGAGTATGGAAATGCGATGTCGGGGATTGTCAATACCGTCACGAAGGAAGGGGGAAAAGATTATCACGGATCCCTGAATGTGTACGGAAGCGATTACCTCAGTAATTTTACGTCATACTTTACCGATATTGCCCATTATAATCCTGTAACGAACTATAATTATCAGGGAAGTTTGAGCGGTCCGTTGCCGATGACGGACGACATGGTCACTTTCTTTGGCAATCTTAGGTACGTGTATGACGACGGCTATCTCTACGGACTCGATAAGTACAACATTTATGGCCAGCCGGAAGACGGGCATGCGGTTCCGATGAATTGGAGCAAACGATGGCTTGGCCAGGCGAACGTGGCATACCAGTTCATTAAAGATTTCAAAATCAATACGGAGATTCTTTATTCAAAAGACAACTATCAGGACTATGACCACTCATTCAAATGGGAGCCCGATGGAAACCCATTCAAGTATGCTGAGGACTATGACGGAACGCTGACCCTTAACCATATTCTCTCTTCAGGGACTTTTTATACTTTCAGAACCAATTATTTCTACAAGACCTTCAAGCAGTACCTTTTTCCCTCGCCGACAGACCCGAGATACTTATCGCCGGATTCACTGAACACCGTCTCGTATGCGTTCCATGACAAAGGAACGAACCTTGAACGTTTTTTCCGCGAGACGCAGTCGTACACCGCGAAACTGGATTTTTCAAGTCAGGTAAGCGAGAACCATTTGCTTCAATTCGGATTCGATGGGAAGATGCATCATCTGCAGTTTGACGACTATACTCTCCAGCCTCTCGAAGTAGGCGGAGTACCCGTGGTCCCTTTTGCCGCCTCGATTCCCGACCCGACATCGATTAACAGGAATGTCTATGACGCGAAACCGATAGAATTTGCCAGTTACATCCAGGATAAAATCGAGTATAAAGACGTTATCATCAATATCGGCCTCCGTTTCGATTACTTCAACTCGAAGGGCCAGGTTCTCGTCGATCCACAAGACCCGAACATCAACGTCCCGCTCCGTCAGGGGCTGGATTCTTTGACGCTGGCACAGCGCGAGCCGTATTTTTACAAGGATGCAACGCCGAAGTCACAGCTAAGCCCGCGGTTTGGCGTCTCCTACCCGATCAGTGTCAACGGTGTCGTCCACTTCTCCTACGGGCATTTCCTCCAGATACCCACATTCCAATATTTATTCAACCTTGGAGAATACAAAGTGCCCGAAACCGGCGGCGAAGTAACGACAGTGTTCGGAAATCCCGATCTCCAGCCGCAGCGCACTATCATGTATGAAATCGGGTTCAGGCAGCAGTTCATGGATGAATTTGTCATCGATGCGACCGGATTTTACAGAGATATACGGGACTGGATTACTGCTGGCGTTCCAACGGCGACCAGCAACGGTGTGTTGTATTCAGTGTACACTAACAGGGATTATTCCAACGTTCGAGGCATAACGATCAATTTCTCAAAGAAATTTTCGAACCATTATTCAGCCGAACTGAATTATACGTATCAAGTTGCCGAAGGAAGCAATTCCAACCCGGACGATGCATTCAATGCATCCCTGAATAATGAAGCCCCTGTCATCTTTCTATCTCCGCTGAACTGGGATCAACGGCATAACCTCAACTTCAACTTTATGGTCGGTGACAACGGATGGAATGTGAGTTTGTTGGCAAAGTATGGAACCGGTTTGCCGTACACTCCTTCAGTGACTCAAGAGACATCGGACCGCGGACTTAGCTCGGGCTTCCTGCCTAACACAAGGAATCTCCCCCCTCAGTTCGACATTGACCTGTATGCGAACAAGTCGTTTTCGATATTCGGTACCCAATTCACTGCCTATCTGAAAGTGTTTAATCTCTTTGATGAACATAATGTTGTGAATGTCTTTGGCGATACAGGCGAGCCTGATTTTACTACAACCGTTGCGGACATCCCACCGGACCCGGCCCGCCCCAACACGGTGGCAGAGTATATTCGATATCCTACAAATTACGCAGCACCAAGATCAGTCCAGACTGGTATTGAGCTTTCATTTTAAGTTCCTGCTTCGGAGGATGACTGTAATGAATCGAACTTTGAATATTTTCCTTCACCTGTTTGTTGCGTTGCTCTTACTCAATGGAATTCTCTTTGCGCAATATGGGAATCCCGTCGCCGGACACGTTCCCAGCAAAGAACGCGGGGACCCGCGCGTCCGCACTCATACTCAGTTGGAAGGAAACAGAGTCCGGGCATCAATATTTAATTTCGCATTCACCGGCCGTGAGGGGGGGCAATATCCGATTAACGTGGAAACGCCGTATGAATGGCCGAAGAATACCGGAGAGGTGTACCTTGCATTGACGGGATTAATGCTGGGTGCCGAGGTAACGGACAGCAAGGGAAATTTACAGCATATTATCGATGTTCCGGATTACAGAACTTCGCCGTCGGGCGCAACATGGAATCTCGAACCGATTCCCGGGTATTCCAACCCGACATCGAACAGCCTGGCGAACAGCCTCGATCCATCGACCTGGCCGACATCGTGGCCTGATAAAGCGAACGACAAGATCGACCCGGGTTGGAAGGGGGAATGGAATGGGTACTTCGGGAAGAACATTTTTAACGCAGACCAAGAGCTTTTTGCGAAAGCGTCGGACGACCGTTATGATCGTTACACCGATTATTATCCCGATACAACGGACCTCACAAGGAAAGGGCTGGGAATCATCGTCGACCAGCGGAGTCTGGCTTGGTCGCAGATCCTTATTCAGGACGACGTGTTTCTCCTTTACACGTTGCGGAATGATGGCACTCAGAATATTCCGAAAATGGGTGTGACAATTTGGTTTGCTGATTTCGTCGGGGGCAACGGCGATTCACAGGACGACATCGCCGACTTCGACATTTTGAACCGATTCCTCTGGTCGCGCGATGCCGACAACCGGGCACCAACGTTCGGCAACGATCCTGTTGGAGCTGTGGCGATGACTTTTTTGGAGACACCCGGCAATTCGGCCGACCGGATCGATAACGATGGAGACGGTGAGGCAAACGGTCCCAAAATCACTTCTGATATGCTGGTGGGGGAAATACCGGACAACGGCATTGATGACAATGGGAACGGGTTGATCGACGAAAACCAGACTGATATCGCTTTTGGAACCCAGGTCGGCACAACATACGCGAACGGCATTGACGATAATAACAACGGCGAAGCGGGAAGCCCGGTGATCACGCAGGCGATGATCGACGCGGCCGCAACCGATATGAATGTCGACAGTTCAGGAAATGTTCACCACTGGAACCGATGGCCCCCAAACCCCGAGTCGGATTCGATCCAGCAAAAGCAAATCTGGCTGATCGGTGTGACCCAGGCTGATCTTGGAAAAAAGTATAAAGACAATATCGATAACAACGGCAACAGCCCGAGCATCAGCTACAATAACCTGCCGCTGGTGACCCAGGGAATGATCGACTCTGCATCGCACGATCAATGGCATCGCTACAAAGTTCCAGGAACGCATGTGATCCTGTACAGCCTCGATCAGTCCTCGCTGGGCAAACCGTACCTGAATAAAGACGGCTTGCGTGATGGAGGTGTCGATGAAAACATCGACGAAATGATCGATGAGTCGCGCACGGATCGTGTCGACAACGACGGGGATTGGAATCCGCTCACCGATGACGTCGGACTGGATGGAGTTCCCGGGACGCATGATTTTGGAGAAGGTGACGGTAAACCGACCTCCGGAGTCGGCACGGGCGAACCGGGCGAGCCGCATATCGACCTCACAGATGTGAAAGAAACGGACCAGATTGGCATTACGGGAGCGGATCGGATTGTCGCGGGCGGATTGAACATCAACAGCGATGCAACTATGTGGTTCGACTTCATGATCCCGGGGAAATATTTTGACCCGGCTACCGTCGTTGCCAGCGACGTCGACCTCTTTGTCTCCTCCAGCCTCTTCCCGATGCCGGCTGGAGACGTTGAACCTTTTTCGATGGCTGTCATCCTTGTCAACGGTCCGGTGAATGATCCCGGCTGGGCGATCAGAAAAAGTCAGATCCTTTTGAAACGTTCACGGGCTCAGCAGACATACCAGAATAATTACCGGTTTGCAATTGCCCCTCCCGCCCCGATTGTTACGGCCGTGCCGGGAGATAACAGAGTCACCCTCTATTGGGATAACAAAGCCGAGAGTTCATATGATGCATTCACCGCAAATATCGGTGGGGACGGCCATCATTTTGAAGGCTATCGCATCTATCGAGCTTCCGATCCGGCGTTTCAGGATGCATTGAATATCACCAACGGGCAAGGAACGCCGCAATTCATGAGTCCGCTTGCCGTCTTCGATCTTGTCGATGGCATCATGGGTTACGATTCCGTGGGTATCGACGGCATCCACTACTATCTCGGAAGCGATTCCGGACTTCAGCACTCCTTCGTGGATAGCACGGCGAAAGATGGATTTACGTACTACTATGCCGTAGTTTCGTACAGCAAAGGTTATGCTGCCGGCGGCATTCTTCCCGCGGAAAGTCCGATCAGAGTCAATTTAGCAGCGGACGGCAGCGTGACACTCGGTCCCAATGTCGCCCGCGTAACACCCGAAGCGAGTTCGGCTGGATACGTCAATTCATCACTCGGGACAATCAAGCTGCTTAAAGGGGCGACGACGAGCACCGTTTCGTACGAGATTGTAGACCCGAAGGCCGTCAAGAACAGCCAAACGTACTACCTCACTTTTCAGGATACGCTTGTAGTGACTCCGGGCAAGCCCGACACCTTAAAAACGAAGAACTATACGTTGGTGGATTCTACCGACGGCAGGATCCTTGAATACCAAAATCCGAATTTCGGTTCCATCTATGAGCAACCGGTCCTGGACGGCTTCAGATTGACGTTCAATAATGCGACAAGCGTTGAACTGGATTCAACGTCTTCACGGTGGACCGACCCCAAAGTTCCGAATTTTGTGTTCGAAAAGTATGTTGCGCCTGGAGGAATCAGCGGCGAGTTGCGCCCCGACGACTATAGAATTTTCTTCGGCAATGTTGGCGTGGACACTTCCGTGGATTTCACATATAAAAGCAAAGTGTACCCTGCTGAACCTGTCAACTTCAGAGTACTAAACACCACGACGAATACATACGTGACGTTTGGATTTCTTGATTTCGACCAGACAGGAGGGGCGGGGAAACTTTCCGCACTCGGTTCGGCGAAGGACAGGATCGTGTTTCTTGAGCCGAACTCAAAAGATTCACTGGTAGTCACATGGTGGTTTTATCTTTCGGCTGCTCCCGATTCTGTCCAAACGATTCCAATGCCCGGCGATACGGCGTACATTAAGTTGAAGAAACCGTTTTTGTCCGACGACGTGTTCAGCTTCACTTCGGCGCCCGAACATATCGACGCATCCCTTGGAAAAGTACAGCTTGACAACATCAAAGTGGTTCCGAATCCTTACCTCGGCTCTGCGCGCTGGGAGGTGAAAAACCCGTACTCGACTGGGAGAGGCGCTCGGTCGTTGCATTTCACGCATCTTCCGGCTCAATGCACGATCAGAATCTTTACGGCGGACGGAGAACTAGTCAAGACCATCATTCACAGCAATCCGATTGATGACGGCACCGAAGATTGGAACATGCTTTCGGAAGACAACTTGTCCATTTCGTACGGCGTATACGTTTATCATGTCGATGCCCCCGGCATCGGCAAGACGATGGGCAAGTTTGCCGTCATAAAATAGAGACCTGGTCTCATCTGAGAATCTAACATATGAAATCTATTTTGGGAGCCTAACGTGCTTAAAAAATCTATTTGGGTGATGGGGCTTGCTCTTTCCCTTTCGTCTGCCGTTGCTATTGCGCAAACGATCACAAAGACCGGGACGACGGCAGCAAAATTCCTAAGTATCGGCATCGGTCCGCGGGCAATTGCGATGGGGGGCGCATACACAGCGGTCGGTAACGATGCGTCGTCGATCTATTGGAACCCTGCAGGCATCACCGGTATGGATCAATTCCAGGCATTGTTCACCTACACCAATCTCTTTGCCGGCATCGGCGTTGATTATTTCGGGCTTGTCCTCCCGTCGGGTGAAACAGGTGATTTTGCACTTAACGTTACTGCGGTGGATTACGGCTCGATGGGAGTCACGACAGAGGACCAACCGGACGGAACGGGCGAAACCTTCACCCCGGCCAGTTACGAATTTGGTTTGACGTATGCAAGAAGCATCACCCAGGATTTTGCGGTCGGGGCTACCGCGAAGCTTGTCACTGAAAATATTTATCATTCGAATGCAACGGGCGTTGCTTTCGATATTGGCACACTGTTCATGACGCCGTTTTACGACGTCAAATTTGCCAGCAGCATTACCAATTTCGGAACCAAGATGCAGATGTCCGGGAACGACCTCCTCATCCGTTATGATGTGGATCCCACACGGGCAGGAAGCAACAATACCGTCGATGCGAACATTGCGACGGACCAGTTCGACCTCCCGCTGCGGCTGCAGATCGGGCTGGCGCGCGATTTCTTATTCCTCGATGGACAGCGGTTTACTCTTGCCGTGGACGGTGTCGTCCCCAACGACAACAATGAGTCGGTCAATGTCGGCGGAGAGCTTGCACTCTTCAACAACATGGTCTTTCTCCGCGGGGGATACAAATCGCTTTTCCTGAAGAATTCACAGGAAGGGTTGACTCTCGGCATCGGTCTCAAGTATCAAAAGCCGGGGTATCTCGACATCGCGATCGATTACGCATATCAGCAGTATACGTACCTGGGAAACGTGAATAGTTTCGGCGTTCAGTTAAACTTCTAACACTAAATAACTCCCCCTGCGCAGTTTTGCAGAGGGAAATCTATAACAATCAATAAAGGAGTACCACATATGAAAAAAGGCCTATTACTATTGGCATTTTTTTCGTTCGGTATGGTTGCATACGCCGGGTCGGTGAAGGTAACCTTCTCGGTCGATATGTCGATTTACCAGAAGAATGGTTATTTCTCTCCTGCAACAGATTCCGTATGGATCGCCGGTGATAACGTCAACAATTGGACGGCGGCACACACTCTTCTGGTGCAAGGGACCGGAGCGGATACGGCGATTTACACCACAACTGATTCAATTCCGTCGGGTGCAGTCGCGTACAAATTCGGTTACAACGACAAAGGGACAGTGAACTGGGAGTCAATCAGCAATCGCGGAGCGGTTATCGGATCGAATGATACTACGCTGCCGTTGGCTCATTTCAACAATATCACTGGCAAACCCTATCACGTCTGGTTTAAGGAAGACATGTCTCTTCCCTTCAAAACTGGCGGTGTGGACAGCGTCGGAGTGACCGGCGATTTCACGGGCTGGGGCACTACCGGTTCCGGTTTCATTAAGTTGACGAAGGATGCAGGTGACTCCGTTTTCACAGCCCTCGCCGACAGTTTGGATTCTGGCCGAACCATCCACTTCAAGTTCATCTATTGGCAGGGGGGAACACTCAGCTGGGAGTCCCCGACGAACGTGGGCACCGATGGGAATCGGTTCTACTTTGTTCCGGAACAGGATTCTACGGTCTACTCATCCTTCTGGAACGATCAGAATCCGAATATTCAGATCGGAAGCGGACAGATCAATTTTACCTGCGATATGAGTGTCCTGATCAAAGTGGGAATGTTCGATCCTACCAAAGACAGCGTTCTCATCAGTGCCGGATTCAACGGTTGGACCACGAACGCTCCGACTGCCTGGATGAGCCAGGACGCGAGTGACGACAGTTCATTCTTCATCACCCAGGTATTCACAAGCCAGCCGTATGGTGACAATCCCTACAAGTATTACGCCAAACAGCATGCACCGACAGGCATCGACACGATCTGGAATGACCCGTACGAGCGCCCGGTCCATTGGGGCGGCGGAAACAGAGAGACACTCTTCCACGGCCAGGCAAATCAGGACACGTCGGACTGGTATGATGGCATTCATCCCGACTGGTTCATCCCCTCCGGGACGAATCTGAAAGTAACGTTTACCGTCGATATGACCCCGGCGATGGACGGAACGAAGCAGGCGATCCCGTTTGACCCGGCGCATGACACATTGTATTGGCTGTCCGGCGAGCCGGCGTTCGCGCGTTCGCAGGGCTGGTACCGTCCGAGCGACGGCCACATGAGGATCATGAAACTGGCCAAGACCACAGGCAATCTGTATTCGGCGACCATGAACGTAAAAGATCCTTCATGGAACGCGTTCGAATACACCTATGAATGGCAAAAAGGTTCGGATGGCACGTGGGTGACCGAACCCTCAGGGTTCGATGCATTCAACTATCGTGTCCGCTACGCTGGACAGGATGTTGCAAACCACTTCCCGAAGAACCCGTGGGTAATGCCGAAGGACACGTGGACGAACAATGATCTGAAGACCGATCAGGAAAGCGATCCGTACACTTCCCTTACCGGAGTGAAAGCTGTCAGCCAGAACCCGGTAAGTTACACGTTGTCGCAGAACTATCCGAATCCTTTCAACCCTTCCACGAAAATCGACTTTGCGATCCAGAAAGCCGGCGCGGTCACGTTGAAAGTGTACAACATTCTGGGACAGGAAGTTGCAACGCTCGTGAATACTGAATTGAAGGCCGGATCGTACTCGGCGACGTTTGATGCTTCACGGCTTGCCAGCGGCGTGTACTTCTACACGATTCATTCGGGCAATTTTGTCCAGTCGAAGAAGATGATGCTGTTGAAGTAATACCGCAAGAAAATGTCGAGGATGAACCTCATGGTATCGATGCGAGTCCTTGGCATGGATCATTCAGAACCCAATCCCGAGAATATCGGGATTGGGTTTTGTTTACCTGTCGGCTCGAATGTTTGAAAGAACTGTTCATTGTTTTACGATGGGCCATCGTGCTGTTCATGGTTTTTCATTCGATTGATTTTTTTTCTCCACAGTCGCTTCGCAAAATAGAGCTCCTGACGGGTCTTGTAGAGTTGTCCGATAACTGCATCCATGCGGCATGACGAAAGACCAAGATATGACACGAAAAGTTATCCTCTCCGCCTGCGTTTTTTTGCTCCTCTTTGGCTCCGGTATGGCACAAACGATAACAAACATTCCGCGCGTCCCTGCTTGGGCAAAAGATGCCGTCTGGTATCAGATCTTTACCGAAAGGTTCGCGAACGGCGATACCGGCAACGACCCGACCCCTCACGATATTGACGGGGCATGGCCGTATAAAATTCCTGATGGATGGCAAATTTCACCATGGACGTCAGATTGGTATAAGCTTCAGCCCTGGGAAAAGGCGACGGGGAGAGATTTTTACTGGAATGCAGGAGTCCGGCGGTACGGGGGAGACATTCAGGGAATCATCGACAAGCTCGATTATCTCCATGACCTGGGGATCACGGCAATTTATCTCACCCCGATTTTTGAATCCCCGTCGTCGCATAAATACGACACGAGGATGTACCACCACGTCGACAATAATTTCGGCCCCGACCCGGCGGGAGACGAAAAGATCTGGGCCGCGGAAAACCCGGCCGACCCTTCGACATGGAAGTGGACTTCCGCCGATAAATTATTTTTGAAACTGGTCAAGGAGGTGCACAAACGGGGAATGAAAATAATTCTCGACGGGGTATTCAACCACGTTGGGACGTCATTCTGGGCATTTAAGGATGTCGTCAAGAATCAGCAGAAATCTCTTTTTAAGGATTGGTTCAGGATCAAACGATGGGATGATCCCGACACGCCGGAAAACGAATTTGAGTATGAGGGATGGGCCGGTGTAAAAGACCTTCCCGAGATCAAGAAGGACAGCACCGGAGCGCTTGCTCCCGGCTTTGGCGACCACGTCCACGCCATTGTCAGGCGTTGGATGGACCCTAATGGAGACGGCGACCCGTCCGACGGCATCGACGGCTGGCGACTTGATGTGGCAGAAAAGGTCGGCCTCACGTTCTGGCGGCAGTTCCGTTCATGGGTAAAAGAGGTCAACCCTAATGCCTACATCACCGGTGAGATCTGGTGGCAGAACTGGCCTATCGACCAGATGTTCAACGCGTCGCCATGGCTCCAGGGAGACGCATTCGACGGCGTCATGAATTACCGGTTCGCCCGCGCCATCAGAGAATTTGTTGCGGACCGAAAAGATCAAATTACTGCAAAAGCTTTTGCTGACAGCATCACTGCGCTCCGAAAAGATTATCATCCGGACAATCTTTACGTCCTCCAAAACCTTCTGGATAGCCATGACGTCGACCGAATGACGTCACAGCTTGTCAACCCCGACCTCTGGTATGACCATTCGGGAAATCCGGGACAAAATAAATCGTACCAGGTTCGAAAGCCCAACGAAATTGAACGGGCAAAATTCCGGCTCATCGTCGGTCTTCAGATGACGCTCCCCGGTGCGCCGATGGTCTATTACGGGGACGAAGCGGGAATGTGGGGAGGGGACGACCCCGATTGCCGCAAACCGATGGTCTGGCCGGAAAAAACTTATGAAGTAGAGACAGCCGACCCTTTAGGCAGACCGCGTCAGCCCGATTCTGTCGTGTTTGATGCCGGTCTGTTTAACTGGTACAAAAAATTGATCGGCATCCGGCATCATCATGAGGTCCTTTCGCGGGGGAGCTTGGAGTTCTTCTTTTTTGACGACGAGGAAAATATTTTGGGCTACAAGAGGGAATTGGGGCGTGAGATGATCGTCGTCATCGCCAACAATGGGAGTACCAAGAAAACAGTTCGAGCGGCGCTGCCGGGTGGCCGAACTTCTGAAAATACTCTTGTCAATCTTCTGGACGGACGGAAGATCGCGGGAACGCATGGCATGTATTCAATCGAATTGCAGCCGTACGAAGTCATCATACTGAAATAAACTGCCCGCACCAGACGAACCGACAAAGGATTCAACGCACGATGGCTAACAAGTCCGAAACTCACGAGACGGGAAGCGGCGCACATGGTTCTGGTGCTAAACGGCCGAGAATTCTATTCGTGGCGGTGACGCTCCTTATCCCTGTGCTCTTCTTTGTGCTTGTTGAAGCGGGACTTCGTTTTTTCAACTATGGATTGGATTACACTCAATGGGTCAACCCTATAAAGGGGTCGTTTGTTTTGAACCCCGACATGGCCCATAAATATTTCCCCGACCTTCCGAGTGTTCCGTACTCGAACGGCGACATTTTTGACGAAACGAAGAAATCGAATTCCTTCCGGGTATTCGTTCTCGGTGAAAGCAGCGGTGCGGGATATCCGTATATGCCGATCGGCTCTTTTTCGAGATATTTGCAGCAGCGGCTGAGCCTCGTCTATCCGCAATCCAGGATTGAAGTGGTGAACTGCAGCATGACTGCCGTCAATAGTTACACCTTGAGAGATTTAACACCCGGCATTCTAGGAGAAAAGCCCGACCTGATCATTATCTATGCAGGCCACAATGAATACTACGGCGCACTCGGCGTAGGGTCGCAGGAATCGCTGGGGAGTTCCAGGACCATAATCAACCTTGTTATTTTTCTCGAGCAGTTCAGGACATTTCAGCTCGTCCGGAATGCGATCGGCAAGGTGGAGGGATTGTTTGCAGGAAATCCACAACCGGCCACCGGAACGCTGATGTCCCGAATGGCGCAGGATCAGTATATCGAATTGCATTCGAAGGTCTATGAGAGAGGGATCGCACAATTCGAGGGAAACATGCGCGATATTCTCGCCATGGCAACCCATGCCGCCGTCCCCGTTATTCTGGGGACGCTTGCCTGCAATATAAAGGATCAACCTCCGTTCGTGTCGATCGAATCGGGAGGCCTGCCCCCCGCCGAAAAAGTTTTTCAGCAAGCGCAGCAGTCGTGCATCGAAAAAAAATGGCAGAAAGCCGATTCACTATTCAGATACGCACGGGACCTTGATGCGCTTCGATTCAGGGCTCCGTCGGAAATGAACGACATCATTGTCAAACTGGCGAAGGAATTTCACGCGCGCGTTGTCAATGTCGATTCGGCATTCGGGGCGGTAAGCCCCGGCGGCATCGTGGGGGATAATCTTATGACCGACCATCTACACCCGACGCTCCACGGTTATCAATTCATGGGGAATCTTTTTTACAAGGAAATGGAACAAGACGGCCTTCTTCCTTCATCGAAACCCATAGCCCTCGACGACAAGCAGCAGGACAGTGCCACCGTGACAAATTTCCCGTTCACGAAACTGGACAGCATTATCGCAAGCTACAGGATCAAACTCTTGAAAAATGACTGGCCGTATATCAGCAAAAAGGATAAGCTTCCCGAGAACACTGTTCTTCGTCCGCATGATCGGATCGATTCGATAGCGGCCGATCTAGTGGAGGATAAAACAAGCTGGGATGCTGCCCATCGGAAGGCGGCTCGGTGGTATGCAGCGAAGAATGAGATCGCCTCATTCCTCGGGGTGATGGATGTCCTGATAAGCCAGTACCCCATCGTTCTTGAGTACTACGACGATGCAACTCAAACGCTGCTTCAGCGGCAACGGTACGATGAGGCATACCGGTATCTCTTGAAGAGAAACGACATCGAGCCGACCGCTTATTCGACGAAGTGGCTGGGGATCATCAATCTGCATAGGCACGCGCTGACGCCGGCAGAAAACTATTTGACCAGGAGCATCGAATTGGATCGAAGCGATTCTCAGGTGTGGTACGATTTGGCCGGCGTGTACGTGGAAAAAGCCGATTATCAGAAAGCCCTTGAGATGACGAAGAAAGCCCTTGCGTTGAGCCCGCACTATGCCGATGCGCTGGCTCTTCAGTCGAAGCTTGAGGAAACCATGAAGTGAAAGTGTGCAGCTATAGGTTCAGAAAAAGAAGACCATTTAAAAGAGAGGCGATGTGATGAAGATTCTATCGATGAGAGTGGTGATGTTTGTCGCGCTGCTGATGTCAACAGCGGCAAAGGCCGCAGACAGTGTCGACGTGACGTTCTACTACACAACAAAAAACAATCCCACGTATGTGTTCCTTCCGGGCGAATTCAATAATTGGGGGCCGAATAATAGCGGTGTGATCGCTTCGAATGCCGTTTCCTTGATGAAAAAGGACTCGGCGACTGGTATCTGGTGGAAGACGGTACGTTTGCATGTCGGGGGAATGGTCGGAGGGGGAGTCCCTGGTGCCTATGAATACAAAATTAATGAAAACGGTACTTCAACCGGATGGCTTTCCGATCCAATGAATCCTAGGCAAAACCTTGCCGATAACAATAACTCCATTCTCTACGTCAACAGCCCGACGATTGAGTACCTCTTGCCGAATTCAACCTCGGGAATTGTTGGTGTGCAGCACCCGGTGATCAGCGCGCATGTATTTCCCTCTATGGGCGCACAAGTCGACACAGAGACAATTCAACTGTGGATTGATTCGGCATCATATCAGCTGTCCCCTTCCTCCTATAATCAGTCTACCAAACTCGTTTCTTTCAAGCCGGCCTCGCCGCTCGAGAACGGCCCTCACAAAATCAAACTCTCCGTACAACCCTGGGGGGGGGCGCCGGTGACAGACAGCGCAACGTTCACAGTAGTCGCCGGTCCCATACAAATTCTGAACCAGAGCGGATACACGACGGTGAAGGACTCGATATCACTCTACGGTTCGGTCGAGGATGTCGGCATTCTTTCCGCCGAAATTGTTCGCAATGGCACGGACACGCAGGCTGTCGCTATCGCCGCCGGCAAGTTTACGAAAACGGAAGGATTGACCCCCGGAGTGAACACATTTAAGGCATTCACGAAGGACAGCACGGGCGCGACGATTACGTCGTCGCAGTATATCATTACCCGCTATGTCAATCCCTCCCCGACCGCAGTGATCTCAATCGTTCCTGGGGAAGGGGCAGTGACTCTTTCATCTGCAAACAGCACAGACCCGGATACCGCAGAGACTGCGTCCCTCACCAGCGTTTGGAGCATCGACCCCGCCAATCCTGAGGTCGTTTCTGGGGTCGACGGTTCGACGCAGTCGACGATCCCGATTACGGTACCGAAAACGCCGGGAGAATATTATTTTGGCCTCATTGTGAGTGACGCGGGAGGGAACAAGGACACGACCAGAGGTTATTTCATCGTCAATGGCGACGGTTCTGTCACCATCCCCACGGCCCCGTCCAACCCGGGCTGGGTGAAGAACGGGCGTATCTATGAAATGTTCTTCAATTCTTTCACCTCTCAGCAGACCATCAACGCCGCAGTGCCGCAGCTCGATTACTTGCAGAGACTCGGGGTCAATATTTTATGGATCATGCCCGTGATGAAGAACAACGGGCCAATCGACAACGGCCCGGGGCCCGGATATGATATTATCGATTTCTATACCGTTGCTACCCAATACGGGACCAATGCCGACTTCAAAAATTTCGTCCAGCAGGCACACTTGCGGGGCATCAAGGTCATCCTTGACGTGACCCCAAACCATACGAGCCAGGGACATCCGTTTGTACAGAATGCGCGGCTGTATACCACCAATTCCTTCTATTGGCCCTTCTATCAGCATCAGCTGATCACGAATTCGAACTACCATCCGGAATTGAGCGAAGCTATCACACCAGACGGGTTTGTGTATTATGGCGCCTTCTCCGATGAGATCCTAAACTACAATTGGGGAGACCTCGACGCACGCGCGTACATGATAGGAGTATTCACGTGGTGGGTAAAGCAAATCGGAATCGATGGATACCGGTTCGACGTGTACTGGGGACCCGACTCGCGTGCGAACAACGGAAACGGCGGAGAGAACGAGATGGGACAACCTGTTCGCAGTGCATTGAAGCACGCGAAACCCGATGTTTTCATCCTCGGTGAGGCGCCGGCAACGGGTCCCGGCACGGAGGTCATCTTTGGCGACCGTAACGGCGGCGTCGATGCTGCGTATGATTGGAATCTGCTTCACAACGTGATCCAGCCGTTCAATATATCGGCATTGAACAATAATGTGACAAATTACGGAGGGGATACGATGGGGTTTGTCCCAGGCCCAAATTCGCGCTTCATGCGTTTCCTCGAGAACCACGACGAGGACCGGATAGCCTACACATACGGCTCGTACGCGAAAACGATGCCGATGGGGACGCTCATTTTCACCGTTCCAGGCATCCCAATGATCTACTCGGGACAGGAGGTCGGCTTCGGGTTGGGAATCGCTAACTTTGATCAACGCCGCCGCGGCATCATCGACTGGAACAGTGCGGGGAAATCGCTTCTCTCGCCGCATTATCAACGGCTGGCATGGATCCGTTCGGCCTTTCCGGCTTTCTGGTCGCTCTCTATGCGCGTTCTTCCCCTGGCGCCAGCGGCAGGAAGCAATATGATGTACGCCTATGCCCGTCCGTTCTCCGACCAAAATGGAATTGCCGTTGAAAACTTCAATAACTTTTCTGTGTCCTCTTCTGTCACCATCAAAGCTGCTCAGTTGGCTTTCTCACATGGATGGTCAAACGGAAAGACGTACTACTTGAATGACGTCTACCATGACACGGCGTACGAAGTCAGTTTTTACAGCGACACGATGAATCTGAACATCAACCTGCCGGCCTACGGCTCTGCGGTGTACATCCTTGCGGACTCCGTCCTCCATTTGACAGTTCCGGCGCTTACTTCTGTTCAAGAAGGGGCGAAAGCTCCGGTGCCGTTGGCGTTTTCATTGAGCCAGAACTTTCCCAATCCGTTCAACCCGACCACACTTATTCAGTACTCGATCCCTCACACAACCAAAGTGAGCCTGAAGGTCTACGATGTGCTGGGGAGGGTGGTGGCAACGCTGGTCGATGAGCGTCAGAACGGCGGGACGTACGAAGTAGAATTCGACGGAAAAACGCTTTCGTCCGGAGTCTATTATTACCGCCTGACGGCGAACAACAGCTCCGACGTAAAACGGATGCTCCTCTTAAAATGACATCGGTCGGTCCGCGATGAAAATTGTCGCTGCAGCATTTTGTATATTGTCATCACTTTCTGCGCAGCCCGGTCATAACCCGGGCAGCGCAGAATATCAACGCTCTCCATCAGACCACGCATCTTCTATGAACGACTCTTATCCTAATTCCGGCAGCACGTTGTTCCTCAACCTCATTTGGCATCAGCACCAGCCGCTCTACCTCGACCCCCAAAGCGATCAGCTTCAGGGGCCGTGGGTTCGAACGCATGGGACGAAAGATTACTATGATATGGCCTCGATTCTTGAGGAATATCCAAACGTGCATTACAACGTGAACCTTACCTCTTCGCTCTTATTTCAGCTCGAAAAATATTATGTGGACAGACTCCGGCCGTTCGTCGACGTCCGCAAAAGCCTCGTCGATGCGCCGGGATTCTTCGCCCGCTGGAAGGGGAAGACAGACCCTTGGATCGATCTGGCGTTGAAGCCGACGAAGGATTTCGACGAAGGGGACATGAATTTCCTTTTGTACAATATCTGGAATGCGTTCGGAATCAGCGAAGTGCAAATTCTCCGCTTTCCTGAATACAACGCGTTGAAGCAGCGGTACGTCCGGAAGGAAAAGTTCACCGAGCAGGAGTTGCGAGATATCAAGCTCTGGTTTTACCTGGCGCACTTCGACCCCGATTTTCTGGAACGCCGGATCACGCTTGTTGACGGCTCTGTCGTTGACGTGACGGACCTCGTAGAAAAACGATCCGACGGAAAATATTATGCAAAGAAGACATTCACCGAGGATGACTGCAACCGCATGGTCGCCGAAACGTACAAGGTGCTGTCCAATGTCATCCCGATCCACAAGAAGCTGATGTACCATCCCGCGACGTTCGACGGGCAGATCGAAGTCGCAACGACGCCGTTCTTTCACCCAATCCTCCCTCTTATTTTCGATACGGACCTGGCGAGGGTCTGCCAGCCGAACGATACCATGCCCAACCGCTTTCAGTATCCTCAGGATGCGAATGCGCAGGTCGCGAAAGCGATCGAGTATTACACGGAAAAATTCGGGCAGGCTCCGGCCGGGATGTGGCCCGCAGAAGGTTCGGTCGCGCAGGAGATCATTTCCATCTTCGGCAGGAACGGCATCCGCTGGATCGCGACGGATGAGAAGATCCTCGCCCGGTCGAAGCCGAACGGCCAGCCGAAATTCTATCCCTACGGCGCCTACTCTTCGGGCAATGAGAAGGATTCGGTCGTCGTTGTTTTCCGCGATACCGAGCTCTCGGACAAAATAGGTTTTACATACCAGACATTTCCCGGTGAAGAGGCAGCCGACGATTTCATCAAAAGCATTCTTCGCTACGCGCCGAAGGAGGGGGAGCCGGACCGTTTGCTGACGGTCATCCTGGACGGCGAAAATGCGTGGGAATGGTACCGGAAAGACAACGACGGCAAGGAATTCCTTCACGCATTATACAGGAAGTTGAGCGCGCTGTACGAAACGAGGCAGATCGTCACGGTAACGATGACGGAGTACATGCAGGGGAATCCGGGACGCGGTGTTGCCCCGCATCCCATTTCATCGATGCGGAAGCTCGACTGGCTGTATCCCGGTTCGTGGATCAATGCGAACTACGATACCTGGATCGGCGAGGATGAAGAGAACCGCGCATGGAATTATTTGCTCGTCGCGCGGCAGGACCTCGGGCTCTCAGGCCTGGCGCAGCCCGACCCGAAATCCTCCGAGCCGAAAGAAGGAACGAAGGAGTATCTCGCCTATAAAGCATGGGATGAAATGTATGCCGCGGAGGGGTCGGACTGGTTCTGGTGGTACGGCACGGACCAAACGGCTCCGGCCGGAGACAAGCCGTTCGATATCGCTTACATTACGCATCTCAAGAACATCTATTCCTTTGCAAGGCGGGCCGGCGGTCGGATGCCTGAGAGGGAGTTCAAGGAGATCATTCTGGATGAAGGGACGGGAACACGACCGGCCCAGGGGACGATGGCGCAGAGCACCAAAAACGACTCCGTGTCCGTGGTCTTCCAGTGCGATGCGCGCAAGATGTACGTGCGGAAGGGGATTTACATCGCCGGCAATCAAGATGAGCTGGGAAATTGGAAACCGAATACGGTGAGAATGTTCGATGACGGAACCCACGGCGACCGCCAGCAAAACGACAGCATCTGGACGATCGAGTTTCGTTTCCCTGTCGGCACAGAGATCCAATACAAATTTACCAACAGCGGCCCCAGCGGTGAGTGGAACCCCGGAGAAGAATTTCCCGGAGGCAACCGGAGAGTCTTTCTTGACGGTACGACCGACAGGGTGGTTCTCACCGATACATTCGGCAAAATGTAGTGAGCCGCCTCGTTAAAGCGCTTTGCGGCTGAAGATCCAATTCATTCAGTATCTCTGATCTCAACCATGCTTCAAATCCAGAAAAATCTCAGCCGTTCCTTTTACGCGATCATAAGTTTGCCATCCACAGCGATGGGGTTCGCCCTTTCTATCCAGATCTCCGCCCTCAGCTGGATCCTGACGACGAAATACAACCTTGACATCCATGAGGTAGGGATCGTCTGGGCAGCCGGACCGCTTGCCGGGATTTTTGGACAGGTCATTATCGGGTTGATCAGCGACAAAGTCTGGTTTTGGGGAGGGAGGCGCCGCCCCTTCATTCTGATCGGCGGAGCATTAGCGGCATCCATGCTTCTCGCGCTCCCGAACATCGACAGGATACGTTCGTTTTTCGGCATCGAGAGTTTGCTCGGCGTTGCCATTGCCGTTGCGCTAACCCTCGACCTTGCGATCAACATCAGTTTCAACCCGACCCGCTCCATCATCGCCGACGTCACTCCCGAAGGAAACGCACGCACCAAGGGATATACATGGATGCAAACAATTTCCGGTTTCTTTGGCGTTCTTGCGTATGTCGTCGGCGCGCTTTTCGGCAATTATGCCCTGATTTATCTCGGGGTGTTCATTGTTCTGGCATTCTCGGTCCTGCCGGTATTTTTTATCAGCGAGAGCAAAGAACTGGAAGAGACCGGAACAGAAATGGCGTCAACGGTTCCAACCAGGAGTGAACCCGCGACGAGATGGGGACAGCTCGTTCGGCTCTATGCCGCTCACGCCTTTTCCTGGATCGGCGTACAGACGATGTTTGTGTACATTATCGCATTTGTCCAGCAAAAACTGGCGGCTGGTGCAAGTTCTCCGGCCGTCTATTCCGGCCAGGTCATCTCTATTTCGTTTGCAGTACTCAACACCGTCGGCTTTATTTTACCCGTGTTCGTTCTCGAGCCGATCGCTGAAAAAATCGGCCGGGTGAAAACCCATCTGAGCTCCGTCGCCGTCATGGCCGTCGGGTATTTTCTCATCGCATATTTTGCAGCGACGCCTTTGCTGCTCTATGTTCTCATGGCCGTGGTAGGCGTCGGATGGGGAGCGATCGTCAGCCTTCCCTTCGCGGTGATGTCCGAAAATGTTCAAAAAAGCAGAATGGGATTCTTCATGGGGATCTTTAATCTGTCCGTCGTTCTGCCGCAGCTTTTTGTGAGCCTCGGGTTGGGAGGAATCATCCAGAATGCTGCGGACAAAAACATCATTTTTATCATCAGCGGCGTTAGTCTTGCGCTTTCCGCGTTTCTTTGGTCATTCGTTACGTCCGAATGACAAAAGGGGCTGCCATCGTAAATTCCTCGAGCATGGATTCAAGGAGACTTCATATTCTTCTGTTTATCTGCTTTGCTTCTTTCGTGCTGCTCGGATGTCTCTCCGGGTGCAAGCCAAAGAAGGAAGGGAAGATAAAGATCACGATCTGGCATCAGGACAGGATCGATATCCGCCTTGTGCTGGAATCGCAGCTTCAAAAGTTCATGAAGCTCCATCCGGAAGTGGAAGTGGAGCAGTTATTCAAGGAGACAGAATCGCTCCGTTCGGGTTTCATCATCTCAGCGATCGCCGGACAGGGTCCCGAAATCGTCTACGGCCCTGCAGACCAGGTCGGACCGTTTCAGGTGATGGATATTATTCTCCCGCTCGAAGATCTTTTTGACAGGGCCTATCTTGACCAATTCGACCCCAAGGCTCTCACATACTACAAAGGACATCTCTATCAAATTGCCGATAAACTCGGCAATCATTTGACTCTCGTCTACAACAAAAAATTGGTGCCAAAACCGCCGACAACCGAAAAGGAGCTTATCGCGATCGGTGAGCATCTGACTCAGGACCTTAACGGCGACGGCAAACCTGATCGTTATGGCCTGGCCTGGAATTATACGGAGCCTTTCTTTTTTATTCCGTTCATGACCGGGTTCGGCGGCTGGATTATGGATGACAGCGGCAAACCTGCGTTGAATAATCCGGGAACTGTTGACGGGCTGAAATTCATCAAAGACCTTCGCGATAAATATAAGATCATTCCGAACGAATCCGATTATGAAATATCGGACCTGCTTTTTAAGGACGGAAAGGTCGGCATGATCATCAACGGTGATTGGAGCTGGTCGGGATATGAAAAGGCGGGGATCGATTTTGGCGTCGCCCCGCTCCCAAAAATCTCCAAGACCGGGCTTTGGTGCGGCACAATGGTTTCGCCCAAGGGCTTTTCACTCAATGCCAATATCTCTGAAGAAAAGAAAAAATGGGCGATCGAACTTATTAAATTTCTCACTTCCGATGAGAATGAACTCGAAGCGGCGACAATTCTTCACACGATGCCGACCAAAAGATCCGTCCTCGCCAGCAGCTTCGTTAAGAACAATGATATTATGAAGAATTCAGAGATCGCCATCGATCACGGGAGGCCGATGCCGGTGGTGCCTGAGCTCCGGGCCATCTGGGATGCGATGAGACCGAGCTACCAGGCGGTGCTTGGGGGATACAAAACGGCGGAGCAGGCGGCGGCGGATATGCAGCTTGATGCATTGAACAAAATAAAAGAGATGAACGAATGACCGGTCAGAAAATTAAAACAAAAGCATTCGTTGCTTTTCTCGTTGCGCCGGCGTTCCTCGTGTTGATCGGTGTTGTCATCTACCCGTTCATTTTCAACGTCGTCATTTCCATGTCCAATATGAGTTTGACTCATATTAAAGACTGGAGGTTCGATGGAATAAGGCAGTATGTGAAAGTGTTTACGGAAGAATCAAAGCCGAACTTCTACGGTATTTTCCTTAAGACGATCATCTGGACGATCGTCAACCTCATCTTCCATGTTTCCATCGGTTTGTTTCTTGCGGTTTTACTGAATCAAAAGGACATTCGCGGAAAGGCTGTCTTCCGGACTATCTTGGTGCTTCCGTGGGCAGTGCCGCAATTGATTGTTGCACTGACCTGGAGGGGAATGTTCAATTATGAATACGGTTCGATCAATCTGATGCTCACCCAGTGGTTTGGACTCCCAGCAGTTCAATGGCTGAAAAGTCCGCTCGAAACGTTCATTGCCGTTATTATCACCAATGTCTGGCTTGGGTTCCCGTTCATGATGATCATTGCGCTTGGTGCGCTGCAGAGTATTCCGCATGAATTGTACGAAGCTGCTGACATGGACGGGGCATCATGGTTTCAGAAGCTCAAGAATATCACTATTCCGCTGATCCGTCCTGCGATGGTGCCGGCCATTACCCTTGGGACGATCTGGACCTTTAACAACCTGAACATCGTCTGGCTGGTCAGCAATGCCGGCGAACCGTCGGACCAGACTCATCTGCTTGTCTCGTTCGTCTACAAGGCAGCGTTTAATTTTTATCGGTACGGATACGGTGCCGCGCTATCGATGGTGATCTTCTTTATTCTTCTTGCGTTTAGTCTGACCTTTATGCGCAGGACAAAGGCAACTGAGGCGGCGTATTAATTCACTCAGAAATTGAAGCATGGACGCGAAGACAAAAACAGCTCTAAGAATTGCAGCCACGTATCTGGTATTGATACTTTTCTGCGTGATCGCACTCTATCCCGTTTCCCAGATATTTACGATCTCACTCCGGCCTGCGGACCGCCTCTTGTCGACGTCGCTGGAGATCATTCCTAAGGACGCGTCGCTCAGGAACTACCGTGCACTTTTTACGGAGCGGCCGTTCGCTCTCTGGCTCGTCAATAGTACGTTCGTCGCCTTCGTGGTCACCATGACAGGCGTCGCTCTCGCGTCGACGGCGGGTTATGCCTTTTCGCGGTTCAATTTTATCGGTAAAAAATTGGGGCTCCTGAGTCTGCTCGTGACGCAAATGTTTCCGGCGACGATGCTCCTTCTCCCGATGTACATCATGCTCGTGAAACTCCACCTTATCAATTCTTACCTGGGAATCATCATCATGTATTCCGCTACCGCGCTCCCTTTTTGCGTCTGGCAAATGAAAGGATACTATGATACGATCCCGACCAGCCTTGAAGAGGCCGGAAGGATCGACGGGTGCAATCGATTCCAAACATTCTATAAAGTTATCCTCCCCCTTGCGTCGCCGGCTCTCGTCATCACCGCCCTCTTCTCATTTATGTCTGCCTGGACGGAGTATATCGTCGCCGCGCAGATTCTTCAGGACACGGATCTGTGGACACTTCCCCTCGGATTAAAATCATTCGAGTCGAATATGGGTTCGGAATGGGGACTCTACGGCGCCGCTTCGATGATTGTGACAATACCCGTGGTGATTCTCTTCCTTTCGCTCAGCAAGTGGCTTGTCTCCGGGTTAACGCTTGGAAGCGTCAAAGGATAGATGATTCTCATCGGACTTCAATGGACAACAAAAATCAATTCATACCTTTATGAAAAAACCTAGGTTAAACTTTTGGCAGGTCTGGAACATGAGTTTCGGGTTCCTCGGCATTCAATTCGGCTTTGCGCTGCAGAATGCAAACGTCAGCCGGATCTTTGAAACGCTCGGCGCAAACCTTTCCGATATCCCGATTCTCTGGATCGCCGCGCCAACCACAGGTCTTCTCGTGCAGCCGGTCATCGGTTACATGAGCGACAGAACTTGGAACAGGCTCGGCAGGAGGAGGCCGTACTTCCTGACCGGTGCGTTGCTTGCAACCGCCGCCCTTGTCGTTATGCCGAATTCCCCCGCACTCTGGATCGCCGCAGGCATGCTCTGGGTTCTTGACGCGTCGATCAACATTTCAATGGAACCGTTCCGCGCGCTCGTCGCCGACCTGCTCCCGTCGGAGCAACGGACCACGGGATTCGCGCTGCAAAGCTTTTTTATCGGCACAGGCGCGGTGGTGGCTTCGGCGCTTCCGTATATTTTTGCAAATTGGATCGGCGTCAGCAATACGGCGCCGAAAGGTGAAATTCCAAGGTCGGTGCTTCTGTCATTCTACGCCGGAGCGGTCGCCTTCATTACCGCTGTCAGCTGGACGGTGTTTCGGACGAAAGAATATCCTCCCGAGAATGTCGAAGAGTTCAATCAGCATAAGAAAGAGAGCGAAGGGGGCGCCGCATTGGTCAAAGGAATTCTCATCAGCCTGAAAGAGATGCCGAAGACGATGATCCAACTCGCGGTCGTCCAGTTCTTCTCCTGGTTCGCCCTTTTCGCGATGTGGATTTATACGACGTCCGCGGTGACAAGCCACATTTATGGAACCTCGGATCCTACGACCCCCCTTTTTAACGAAGGTGCCGATTGGGTCGGAGTGCTTTTCGCGGCATACAATGGCTTTGCCGCGGCCGCATCATTTCTGTTGCCGGTGATCGCAAAAAGGACCAGCAGAAAAACAGTCCACATGATCAGTCTTTTCTGCGGAGGATTGGGCCTCATTTCTTTTTTGGTCATCCACAATCCGATGATGCTGTTGCTTTCAATGGTCGGTGTCGGATTGGCGTGGGCGAGTATTCTCTCAATGCCGTATGCAATTCTTGCCGGATCTCTCCCTCCGGAACGGACAGGAGTCTATATGGGGATCTTTAATTTCTTCATCGTGATACCGCAGATCCTGGCGGCGGGGATCCTCGGCTTCTTTATGCGGACATTTCTCGGCGGCGAGGCGGTCTACGCCTTGGTTCTCGGCGGAGCCTCGATGATCGTCGGCGGTGCGTTGGTCCTTCTGGTCAAGGATGTTGATGCGTAATCTATCCATTGGAAAAGAATCTATTTTTCTCTATATTCGTCCTCGGAATGAGAAAGGTTCCCAATGAAATGTTCTGCCTTGTTTTTGCTGCCTCTCCTTATATGCCTGACAGTTTCCCCAACGGTGACCGAAGCCCAACCGGGGTTTCGCATCGGCGTTGATCTGGCAAGGTTCAGAGGAGACACCGCCAGAGTTTACCTCGAAGTCTACTATACTTTCGACGTCTCTAAATTGAAATTTGCGAAGACCGACAGCATCCTGAAAGCGGAAGCCCTCATGGATATCTATTTCAAACGCTCGTCGAACGATTCCATCGTGGCCCGCCAAACGTGGAGGATCCCTTTTACAACAAATGATTCGACATTGCTGGCAACCTCCCGGAGTTACTCCGACGTTCTCGGCTTTCTTCTGGCGCCGGACGTGTATCGCATGTACGTTGTCGGAGGGGGAAATAACAGTTGGGCAAAAAGAGACAGCTTTTCTGTTCCCATTGACCTCCGGCCGATTGAGTCCGCACACATTTCGCTCAGCGATATTGAGTTGTGTACCTCGATCGTCTCCGTCGGCAAGGATTCCGTCGGAAGGTTTATCAAAAACACGTATGAAGTGAAGCCGAACCCGTCGAAGATCTATGGGGGGGATCAATCTGCTGTGTATTATTATATCGAGACCTACAATCTCCTGAAGAATTCGTCGCCATACTACTATACAAGATTGACTGTCACGAATTCGATCGGGAAAGAGGTGATCACCCGTTCGCGGATCAAAAATCGGGTCAACGAATCGAACGTAGAGGTCGGCGCTTTCCAGGTGAATGCGTTAAGAACCGGCGCTTACACCGTGAACTTCACCGTGATCGACTCCGTCGATAATTCAAACTACACCTCCTCAAAAAAGATCTTCGTTTATAATCCTCAGCTCCCCATGGATTCGCTGACCGCCGGAACCGAAGGGTCGGTCCTCGCAAGCGAATATGCGACAATGACAGAATCCGAGCTTGACCTCGAGTTTAGCCAACTGAAATATATCATGAGCCGCGCGGAACAGGCCGAATACAAGAACGTCAAAGGCATCGACGCGAAGAGGAAGGTCCTGTATGAGTTCTGGAGGAAGCGGGCAGACGATTTGACGAACCCGAATCCTCTCACGAAAACAGAATATTTCAAACGGGTTGACTACGCCAATGAGCATTTTCGCGCCGGTTTCAAAGACGGATGGAAGACCGATCGCGGCCGGGTCTTCATCGTTTACGGTCCCCCGGACGAGATCGAACGGCACGCCAACGAGGTCAACACAAAACCGTATGAGATCTGGACGTACCATTCGATCCAGGGGGGAGTTGAATTCATCTTCGGCGATCGGTCGGGCTTTTCCGACTACGACCTGCTGCATTCGACTCACCGGGATGAGCTCCAAAATGCCAATTGGATGAACCAGCTCCAGGTACAGTAATCCGGATCGGAAACCTTGGATTGCAAAATAAAGAGCGGGGCGGGTAAGGAGTGTCGGGGTATCAATGGAAATGATCGGAATAAACCTTCATGCCTGCGGGACCTGATGAACGTCCGGGAAGATATTTTCTCGCAATACCCTGCCGGGTATTGATTCGGAGATAAGAGTTTTGTACATTTGAACAAGTAGTGGATCCTTTAATTCTATCCTGAGAGGTAGGAAAGGAAATGTCGAAAGTCAGCGATCAGAATTTCTCAGTATTTCAAGAAGCCTCCGTTCATCCGTGGACGGAGGCTTCTTTTTGTACCCCACCCGGTCAAAGCGCATATGAATGAAGAAAAGACAATTCTCGACGCCCAAAATTTCACCCGCACAGTCAATCGCCTTTCTCATGAGATCGTTGAGCGGAACCGAGGCGCCGCGTCGCTCGGCATCGTCGGCATCAGGACAAGAGGGGAATATCTTGCCCGGCGTATTGCGGCCGCCGTTCTCGAAATGGAAAAGGTGGCGCCGCCGATCGGCACGCTCGACATCACCCTGTACCGCGACGATCTCAGGGGAAGATTATCCCAGCCCCGGCTGAATACGACCGACATCCTGTATGACATTACGGGGAAAGACATCGTTCTCGTCGACGACGTGCTCTTCACCGGCCGGACGGTTCGCGCTGCGCTCAACGCGCTGATGGACATCGGCAGGCCTGCTTCGATCCAGCTCGCCGTGCTCGTGGACCGCGGCCATCGGGAACTCCCGATCAAAGCCGATTTCGTCGGAAAGAATGTGCCGACTTCGGCGGATGAAGAAATTCAGGTCCGGATGGCCGAAGCAGACGGGGAAGACGCTGTGTATCTGGGCCCGGTCAAACTTTAAAGCAAGGAAGGAAGATCCATGGGATTATCATCACGGCATTTGCTCGGCCTCGACGGAGCGCCGAAAGCCGACATTGAACTGATCCTCAACACCGCCGTCTCGTTCAAAGAAATATTGAATCGCCCCATCAAGAAAGTGCCGACGCTGCAGGGGAAGACGATCGTCAACTTGTTTTTTGAAAATTCGACCCGGACGAGGATATCGTTCGAATTGGCCGAACGGAGGTTGTCCGCTGACGTCGTAAATTTTTCAGCGTCGGGATCGAGTGTCAGCAAGGGGGAGACGCTCAAGGATACCGCGCGCAACATTGAGGCGATGAAAATTGATATGGTGGTCATACGCCACAGTTCGGCGGGCACCCCTCACTTTTTGACCCGTGTCGTGCAATCGGCAGTGCTTAACGCCGGGGACGGCTGTCATGAGCATCCGACACAAGCGCTTCTGGATATGTACACGCTGAAAGAGAAATTCGGAGCGCTCGAAGGGCTGCGGGTGTGCATCGTCGGAGATATCACTCACAGCAGGGTCGCCAGGTCGAATATTTACGGGTTAAGGACGATGGGAGCAAAAGTATCTGTCTGCGGCCCGGCAACGCTCATCCCTAAAGAGATCGAAAGGCTGGGTGTCGAAGTGTACCATCGTATCGACGACGTTCTTCCCAGGGTCGATGCACTGAACGTCCTGCGGATCCAAATGGAACGGCAATCCGGGGGACTGTTCCCCTCCCTTCGGGAGTACCATCGGTTCTTCGGCGTCACAAAAGAGCGCCTCGATAAGATCGACCATCCGATCACCATCATGCATCCCGGGCCGATCAACCGGGACGTAGAACTTTCGGCCGATGTCGCTGACGGACCCCACTCCGTGATCCTTGAGCAGGTCCTGAACGGCGTTGCCGTTAGAATGTCGGTCCTGTACCTCCTGGGGACCGTGAACTAAACGATTTCATCACACCAGAATCAGAGATCTTCATGGCAAAGAAATTTCTTTTGAAAGGCGGACGATACATCAATCCGGCAACAGAATCCGATGCATCGCTGGATTTCTTCATCGTCGACGGAATCATCGAGTCGATGAAAGCATCAATCGCCCCGCAGGCCGGAACCGAAGTGGTCGACCTGGGCGGAAAGATCGTCGCTCCCGGTTTTGTGGACATGCATGTTCATCTGCGCGAACCCGGTTTCGAGCATAAGGAAACAATAGAGACGGGAACACTCTCGGCCGCTCACGGCGGGTTTACGGCTGTCTGCTGTATGCCGAACACGAACCCTGCTATCGACGATGAATCGATCGTTCATTTTATCATTTCACGGGGGAAACTTGTTCATAACGGGATCGTCGACGTGTATCCGGTCGGCGCAGTGACGAAGGGGAGGGCAGGAAAAGACCTGTCGCCAATTGCCGAACTTGTCCAGGCCGGCGCGGTCGGACTCAGCGATGACGGCGCGCCGGTGTTCGATGCGGAAATCATGCGCCGTGCACTCGAGTATGCGGGGATGTTTGATGTTCCTGTCATCCAGCATTGCGAAGAGCCATCGCTTGTCCACGGCGGCGTGATGAATGAAGGGTTCGTCGCAACGGAACTTGGTCTGCCGGGCATCCCTCCCATCGCAGAAGAAATCATGATCGCGCGGGACATCCGCCTCACGGAATACACCGGCTCCCGTTACCATGTTGCTCATATGAGCACTGCCGGCTCCGTGAAATTGGTCCGCGAAGCAAAACAAAAAGGAGCCGCCGTCACATGCGAAGTGACGCCGCATCACTTTACTCTTACAGACGACGTGGTCCGCTCCTTCGACACGAATACCAAAATGAACCCGCCCCTCCGGACCAAAGGTGACGTTGAAGCGATAAAAGAGGGCCTTCGTGATGGCACTGTCGATGTGATCGCCACCGACCACGCACCGCATTCGCTCGATGAGAAGGACGTCGATTATCTGCAGGCACCGTTTGGAATAGTCGGGCTGGAAACAGCGATCGGCCTTGCGATGACCGAGCTTGTTGAGCCGAAGGTGATCTCTCTTTCTCAAATGATTGAAAAGTTCTCGACCAATCCCAGGAAGATCATCAAGCGGCCGATTGAAATTCGGGAGGGGAATCCAGCGAATTTCACGTTCATCGACCCGAAAGTGCAATGGAAAGTCGATGTCAGCGGCCTTCGATCTAAGTCCAAAAATTCCCCCTTTAACGGCCGACCTTTGAAAGGGCGTGCCGTGGGAATTTTCAATCACGGGGAACTGCAGAAGGTGTAGTCAGGCTTCAGCGATCGCAGGGAATTTGATTTTCATCCCATTTTTGACGATACTAACGGCACATGGAGATTATTCGCTCCGAAGCCTTTTCCCGTCACCGACAAATAGTTTTTGGCATGAGCACGCGCCTGGGAGGATGCAGCCCGGGCGGATTGGGGATGAATTTAAGCTTCAACGTCGGAGACGACAAGATCAATGTCATTGAAAATCGAAGGCGTTTTTTCGGCGCTCTTCATATCGGTCTCGACGAACTGGCATTTCCGATGCAATGCCATTCCAACACTGTCCGCGCGGTCAAGACATGGGGCGGCTATGAAGATTGCGACGGACTGGCGACGAGTGAGTATGGCGTATTCATCGTTCTGAGCGTCGCGGATTGTGTTCCGATTTTCCTTTTTGATCCATTGACAAAGACCGTCGCCGGTGTTCATGCAGGATGGCGAGGTACGAGTTCGCGCATCGCCGTGAATGCCGTTGGCCTTCTGAAAGCCGAGTTTGGAGTAGAGCCGAAGAACATCCTTGCTTTTGTCGGACCGGCGGCAGGAAAATGCTGTTATCAGGTTGGAGATGAGGTCGCAGAGAAGTTTGACGGCCGGTTTCTGACGAAGGACGATTCGGGAAGGTGGAAGGTCGATTTGAAAGCCGCCAACCAGCATCAGTTGGTATCCGAAGGGATTCTACCCGGAAACATCGAAGTACATGCAGGTTGCACAATCCATGAAGCAGAGATCTTTCATTCATTCCGGCGCGACGGAAAGGCTTCGGGGCGAATGGCGGGCGTGTTGGGAATCGTTCGATAATATCGGGAAAAAACTATGTGCGGAATAATTGGCTACGTCGGCGGAGCGAACCCACTGCCGATCATCCTGGATAGTCTGAAGCGGCTCGAATACCGCGGCTACGACTCTGCCGGAGCGGCTCTCCTTGCGGACAACGCTCTGCACATCTACAAAAAGGTCGGCAAAGTCGCCGATCTGGAAAAATCAATCCGGCCGTTGCCGCTGAAAACGACCGCCGGTATCGGCCACACTCGGTGGGCGACGCACGGGGTGCCGAGTGATGTCAACGCCCATCCTCATACGGATTGCACAAAAGAGATCGCCCTCATCCACAACGGCATCATCGAAAATTATCTTGCCATCCGCAAAAAGCTGGAGAGCACGGGGCACGTCTTCTCATCGGCGACCGACACGGAAGTTCTCGTCCATTTGGTCGAAGAGATGAAAAAATACAGCGGCGATCTGCCGACCGCGGTCCGTCTTGCCCTTCGCCAGGTTGAAGGGACATATGGTATCGCGGTCGTATCAGCCATGGAGCCGGGGAAGATTGTCGCTGCGAGAAAGGGAAGCCCGCTCCTTCTCGGCATCGGATCAAGCGAGCACTACGTCGCTTCCGATGCTGCCGCCATTGTGCAGTATACCCGCAACGTCGTTTACCTTGAGGATGGGGAGATTGCCGTAGTCACCAAAGACTCCTTCGAGACGCGGACGATCGATAACGTCGACATCGAGAAAGAGGTCCACCAGGTCACGATCGACATCGAAGAGATCGAAAAGGGGGGGTATGAGCATTTCATGCTCAAAGAGATTATGGAACAGCCGGAAACGCTCCGCAATGCCATGCGCGGACGAGTGTTGCTGGACGAAGGGAACGCAAAGCTCAGCGGATTGAGCGAGGTGATGCCCGTCCTGGAAAATGCGCAGCGGATCATCATCACTGCCTGCGGTACTTCGTGGCATGCCGGACTGGTCGGGGAGTATATGCTTGAGCAATACGGCAAAATACCCGTCGAAGTCGAATACGCATCGGAGTTCCGTTACCGCAACGCAATTATTAAAAAGGGGGACGTCGTCTTTCTTATCAGCCAAAGCGGCGAAACCGCCGACACGCTCGCTGCGCTCCGCGAAGCGAAGCAAAAAGGGGCATCGGTCTTTGGGATCTGCAATGTTGTCGGAAGCACAATCGCACGCGAAAGCCAGGGGGGCGTCTATATCCATGCCGGGCCTGAGATCGGCGTGGCTTCCACCAAGGCGTTCACGTCGCAGCTCGTCGTCCTATCGCTCATCACCCTGATGGTGGCCCGTCAGCGCGGACTTTCGGAGGCCGACGGAAGGAAGATCGGTCAGGCGCTGCTTGATCTTCCAGGCAAGGTCGAGTCGATCCTTCGCGATACGAGCGCAATCGAACAGATCGCCGAAGAGCTGAAGGAGAATGTGAACGTCCTCTATTTGGGGAGAGGCTACAACTTTCCCGCTGCCCTCGAAGGGGCGCTTAAACTTAAAGAGATTTCGTACATCCATGCAGAAGGGTATCCGGCTGCTGAGATGAAGCATGGGCCTATCGCCTTGATCGATGAAAATATGCCGGTCATTGTGATTGCCTCGAAAGACAGCACGTACGAAAAGATCATTTCGAATATCCAGGAAGTGAAAGCACGGAGCGGACGAGTGATCGCGGTTGTGAACGAAGGAGATACGACGATCGAATCGCTTGCCGACCATGTGATCCGCGTGCCGCACACCGCCGACCTTCTTTCGCCGATCGTGAACATCATCCCGCTTCAGCTTCTAGCGTATTACATTGCGGTCAAGCGCGGATGCAATATCGACCAGCCAAGGAACTTGGCAAAAAGCGTCACGGTCGAGTGACCGTCCCGCCCGAGCGGCGCGTCATAAGACATTTTCGTCGTTTCATTCACTATCAGTAAAGGTGTAACGTGTCCAGCGACTATAAATTCAAGAAAACGGATTGGGCGCTGATCCTCGGCGCGTCGAGCGGGTTCGGAGGAGCGACTGCGGTTGAGCTTGCCCGTCACGGGATGAATATCTGCGGCGTTCATTTCGACCGCGCGATCACCCTTCCCAATGCGGAAAAAGTCAAAAAGGAAGTCGATGCGCAGGGGGTGCAGTCGCTCTTTTTCAACGTCAACGCATCCGACCCGGAAAAGAGAAAGGAAGTGATCGACGGGTTGAAAAAAGAATTCCACAAACATCCGGAATCCAATCTCAGGGTCCTGATGCACAGTCTGGCGTTTGGGACGCTTCGCCCCCTGGTGTGCAAAGACGAAAAGGAACAAATGACGCAGGCGCAGGTCGAAATGACGATGGATGTGATGGCCAATTCGCTGGTCTATTGGACGCAGTCTGCCTTCAATGGAGGATTGTTGAAGAAAGGAGCCCATGTTTTTGCAATGACAAGCTCGGGCGGGCATTCGCAGCTGCCGAATTACGGGGCGGTGTCGGCCGCCAAAGCTGCGCTTGAATCGTACATTCGTCAGCTGACGCATGACCTGGGCCCGTACGGGATCACGTGCAATGCTATCCTGGCCGGCGTCACCGATACCGCAGCGTTAAGAAAAATTCCCGGGGCGCTCATGATGCTGAAGGTCGCCCAGGCGAAAAGCCCGGCGATGAGAAACACGACCCCGGAAGACGTGGCAAGGGCCATTGCGCTCCTCAGTCATGACGATGCGTATTTTATATCGGGCAACGTGATCGGAGTTGACGGCGGTGAGGACGTGGTGAGTTACATCGGGCAGAAGGATGCCCTTACGCTCGAATAACACGCAGCGCTCATCCTTAAGCCGCGTTGAGGGCTCCCCAAACGAGCCGGCAAATCTTTTTCCCCCGCTGTGAACAGATTGTTTGCAGCGGTTTTTTATTTGATGTGATCAATGGAAACTATCGTCATCGGCGATAAGATCAGAATCCCTTTTTCGGATTTGCGTTTTCGCTTTTCACGGAGCGGCGGACCGGGGGGGCAGAATGTCAACAAGGTCGCCACGCGCGTCGAGTTGATTTTTGACGTGACTTCATCCTCTTTTGACCGGGAGACAAAAGAGACACTCCTCCGGAAACTCCGGTCAAAACTTGATTCTGAGGGGCGGCTGCGCGTCGTCTCTCAGGGATCCCGAAGCCAATGGAAAAATAGGGAAGATGCAGTGGAAAGATTCATTTCCCTGCTTTCGAGCGCCGTGACGAAGGCAAAGAAACGAACTCCAACGGGGGCGACAAAGAGCGCTCAGGAAGAACGCATTTCTCGGAAAAAGGGGAGGAGCAAATTGAAAAAAACACGCAAAATAGACCTGAACAGAGAGCTGTATTGAAAAAGAGCAGGGGGGTACTTGACAACGCGTGAAATTATCGTATATTACTTGCAGTAGTTTCTTTGACAACGTAGTCTTCATCAAGAGTGGCGGAGGGACAGACCCTGCGAAGCCACAGCAACCGGATCCGTCAACGGCGGATCGACAGGTGCTAATTTCTGTTCCGAGCAATGAGTTCGGAAGAAAGATGAACGAAAGAGCAGTACGTCGTGTTAACCTCTTTTGATCATCTTCGAAAGAGGTTTTTTCATTTATAGTCATCCATGAACGTTTTCAATCTACATCTTTTCTATGCCTGCAGACCGGTGCTTGAGCATTTGTCTGCGTACTTCGTCGGTAACTTCCTCTGTTGTCGCCCATCCGCTGTTTAATTTCTTCGCTGCACATCGCACTGAATATTAACTAGTCCGAAGAACATTCAGTTCTTTGTGACTCACAATTATCTCAATCATTTCCCGGAGAACAGCATGGCAACAAATGGAAAAGCTCGGCACTATCGGTTTGAAACCCTTCAACTGCACGCAGGCCAGTCGCCCGACCCGACGACAAAATCGCGTGCGGTACCGCTGTATCAAACAACGTCATACAATTTCAACGATGCGGGGCATGCCGCAGCTCTGTTCGGTCTGCAGGAATTCGGCAACATCTATACCCGTATCATGAACCCGACGACGGCCGTTTTTGAAGAGCGTATCGCCGCTCTCGAAGGAGGAGCCGCGGCACTCGCGACGTCCTCGGGCCAGGCGGCACAGTTCCTCGCTATTTCAACGATCGCTCAGGCAGGCGAAAATATTATTTCGACGAGCAATCTTTACGGCGGAACATACAACCAGTTCAAGGTGACCTTTCCGCGGCTCGGCATCGGCGTAAAATTCGTCGAGGGAGACAAGCCGGAGGATTTTCGCAAACTGATCGACAACAAGACGAAGGCGATTTACATCGAGTCGATCGGCAATCCGCGCTTGAATATCCCCGATTTCGAGGCGATCGCAAAAGTGGCCCACGAAAACAACATCCCGCTTATCGTCGATAACACGTTCGGCGCGGGCGGCTATCTTGTGCAGCCGTTCAAGTACGGCGCGGATATCATTGTCCACTCCGCGACAAAATGGATCGGCGGACACGGCACCTCGATCGGCGGCGTGATCGTCGACTCGGGAAAATTCAACTGGGGAAACGGCAAGTTCCCGATCTTCACCGAGCCGAGCCCGGGATACCATGGACTGAAATTCTGGGATGTTTTTGGTTCGGGTGGTCCGTTCGGAAATATCGCCTTCGCCATTCGTGCGCGCGTTGAAGGGCTTCGCGATATCGGTCCTTGCTTGAGCCCGTTTAATTCATTCCTGTTCCTGCAGGGATTGGAAACGCTCTCGCTTCGCGTCGAACGCCACAATGAGAATGCACTGAAGGTCGCCCAATGGCTGGAACGGCATCCTCAGGTCGATTGGGTCTCGTATCCGGGGCTTCCGAACCATCCCTCACACGCGAGCGCAAAAAAATATTTGCGATCGGGCTTGTTCGGGTCGATCATCGTCTTCGGCATCAAAGGAGGCATCGAGGCGGGAAAGGCGTTCATCAACAACGTCAAGCTCTCAAGTTTGCTGGCGAATGTCGGCGATGCAAAGACGCTCGTCATCCATCCCGCGTCCACGACACATCAGCAGCTTTCTGAAAAAGAGCAGCGCGATTCGGGCGTGACGCCCGAGCTTATCCGGGTGTCTGTCGGCATCGAACACATCGACGACATTCTTGAAGACTTCGATGAAGCTCTTCGCGCCGTTAAAACACCGGTCCACGCATAAGAGGTACCGCCGGGTCTTTTCTGTTTTCCCCTCCTCGCTCAGGAGGGGAAAACACTCCGGCACAATGATCATGACAACCCTTACGGAACATATCGTCGCGACAAAGGACGTGCAGCTCTTCTCCGGGAACAATCCACTTGAAACGGAGTGCGGAGAAAAGCTGGCGCCCGTCACTGTGGCGTATGAAACGTATGGCGAATTGAACGACGCCGGGGATAACGCGATCCTCGTCTGCCACGCATTGACCGGGAGCGCACACGCGGCCGGCTTCCTGTCGGGGGACGCGAAAAGCGCGGGATGGTGGGATTCGTTTATCGGCGAGGGAAAAACGCTCGATACGCAGAAGTATTTCGTCGTCTGCTCAAATTTTCTCGGAGGATGCTACGGAACGACCGGGCCGGTCTCGCCGGATCCTCGTACCGGGAGGCCGTACGGAATGTCGTTCCCCCAAATGACGATCCGCGATATGGTCCGCGTTCAAAAGGCACTGGCCGATTTTCTCGGCGTGCGGCAGCTCAGAACGATCATTGGAGGTTCGCTCGGAGGGATGCAGGCACTGGAGTGGGGGGTAATGTATCCCGGTTTCGTTCGTTCACTGATCCCGATCGCTACGGCGAGCGCGCATTCTCCCTGGTGCATAGGATTGAACGGAATCGCACGCCAGGCGATCATGAATGACCCCGAGTGGCGCCAGGGCGACTATTACAACCATGGTCAGCCTGAAAAAGGTCTATCGCTTGCCCGCCAGGTTGCGATGGTGTCCTATCGGAGCGAGGCGTCGTTTCTGGAACGCTTCCACAGGGAAAGGATCAAGTCCAACGGACATGGTACAAGGACGGGGTTTGATCCGGAAAATCTATTCCAGGTGGAAAGCTACCTGAGGTACCAGGGGAAGAAACTCGTCGACCGGTTCGATGCCAACACCTACATTTACATCTCGCGGGCGATGGATCTTCACGACGTAGGGTATGGACGGGGGAGTATTGAAGACGTTTTATCCTCGGTCAATGTGCCAGTGCTGTGCGTTGGCATCGATTCCGATATTTTATATCCTGTCAGCGAACAGAAAAAGCTTGCTTCGCAACTCCCCCGCGCTCGTTATCGAGAGATCAGTTCCCCGTTCGGTCATGACGCATTTCTCATCGAATTTGAACAGCTCGGCAGGTTTGTCGAAGAATTCTTGAGGGACGTTCGGTAAGGAGCAATGGCTTAATCGAGCATTTTCTGCAAAATATGCACGTCGAGTAATTTTCCGAATTTTCTTCCTACCTCTTTCATCGTTCCGACGAGGACAAAACCGGCTTCTTCATTCAAGTGCATGCTCTCGCTGCTTCCGTCCGCCACGCGCGCGATCAGCGTGTGGAAATGAAGCTTCCGTGCCTCCTCGATGACGGCATCTTTGAGCGCGCGGCCGATGCCCCGTCCCCGGTATTTCGAATCCACATAAAAAGACGTCTCAGCCGTGCCGTCGTATGCCGGCCTGTCCGACCATTTGGTCAGCGACGCCCAGCCGACGACGTTCCCCTCCACGACGGCAACGAGGATCGGATGTCTTTCATCGTGGCCGTTGAACCACGTCATCCGTTCCGCGAGGGTTTTGGGTTCCGTGTCGAACGTCGCCGTGGTTGTGAGGATGGCCTCGTTGTAGATCGCGGTGATCGCTTCGATGTCACCGGCCTTCGCTCTCCGAATGTTGAATGATGTTTTCATTGGGATTCGATCGTCTATTGAAAAAGTCTTCTCTCAATTCTCCGGTCTGGAACAAGCCACATGATAGCGACGAGGATATACAATCCTCCAGAAATCCATGAGTTGACAGAGCAGAGAATGATCGCGGCAGCATAGATGACGACTGAAATTTTCCCCTTGAAATCGCTTCCGATCGCGGCGGCAAGGATGGAATCTTTAGCGTGGATCGATAACAGCGCGCGTGTCAGGATGTAATAAGCGATCGCTGAAAACAAGAGAATGACGCCGTACAGCGCCACCGGTCCGGGGGCAAACCGATTTTCACCCATCCATCCCGTGACAAATGGAGTGAGTGATAACCAGAACAGCAGATGTAAATTTGCCCACAGAACTCGGCCGTCGACATTCTTCACTGCCTGAAGAAGATGATGATGATTGCTCCAGTAAATTCCCAGAAAAACGAAACTCAGCGTATAGCTGAGAAATACCGGTGCAAGGGGAATCAGCGCGGAGAGATCGGCTCCAAGCGGGATTTTAAGCTCAAGCACCATGATGGTGATGATAATCGCAAGTACGCCGTCGCTGAATGCTTCCAGTCGCCCTTTGGTCAAAGAGGTGTCCTCAATAAGTTCTTGTATGGATCAGCGTTCATATTATCCGAATTGAATGATCATTCCACCGAGAAGGATGACTGACAACCCGATCCACGTCGTTGCGGGGATAACCTCTTTGAACGCGAACTTGCCGATCAGGATGCTCACGGCAGCAAACAGGGCGATATAGACTCCCATCAACTTAGAAAAATCGGATTTTATACTGTTGACCGTCAGGCCGTAGCAGCCAAGCACGAGGATTCCTGTTGCGATCGTCAGGATGCCGGAGCTCTGGAGCCCCTTTCTAATGATCGCGTCGCCGCCGCTTTCTAAAATTGCGGCGAAGATGAACACAAGCAACGGAAGAAAATTCTTCATGCGGTAATTCCCTGCCTCCTCGGCTGTTGTTCAAAAAAGTATATCGTAATTGCAGCGTATGCCCCGGGCCGGCTGCGGCACGAAGTCTTTGATCACAGAAAGGTTGTCCCGGTAGACCTGATTAAGGAGATTATCGCAATGCACGCTCACAATGTGTTCCGCACCTTGCTGAATGAAACGGACAGCCCCCCCGATATTGACGACGCCGTACCCCGCGGTGGGCGTATCGCCGTCGCCGAGCCGTGTTTGCCTGGCTGCCAGCCGCCATTCCACCATGCCGGAATATTTTTCCCCGTCGTAACTCATTCTTAAAAGACCGCGCATCGGCGGGGTGAAGGGGAGAGGAATATTATTTCGCGTATCCTCCGCATTGACAAAATCGACGCTGGCTTTCACAGCGATTCTTTGCAAAGGCTCGACCGCAACCAGCGCCTCGAATCCCTCAAGGCGGGCATCCGTTGCAGAAAATTGCCGCACCGGAAAGGCCTCTACCGTATCCCCCGTCAGGAACGCATAAATATAATGGTTGATGAAATTCACGTACGGAGAAAATTCAAAAGAAAAATCCGGGAAGCTCCCCTTCAGCGAGGCATCGATGCCCAATCCGGTCTCGGGGGAGAGGCCGGCATCCCCTTTCGAATAGGTGGCGCTTGCAGCATCGAGCCCGTTGGCGAAGAGCTCCTGCACCGTCGGCGGACGGAATGAGCGTGCAATGCTTAGAGAAGCCTTCAGCGCGTCGGTGATTCTTTCGATAGCTCCGACGGATGCCGTCACGGCGTTTGACAGCTGGGCGGCATTCAGCGATCGAAAGACGGAATCACTCGATGCCGCGTACGGCGTTGTGTGAATGCGATTGTCATCGAAACGGAGTCCGGCCTGCAGGCGGATATTTTCGTCCGCAAGGTATTCTTCGTACGCATATGCCGCAATGCCGGTGGTGACCGAATTGGGCCCTAAAGGCATTTCCCCTTCGATCGTCAGATTTTCGATGTTTGTCCAAAGCCCAACGGCCCCTTGCAACCTTCCTAACTGTTGTTGTTCCAGCTGAAGCGACGCATTGAACGTCTGCTTATGGAACTCATTTGCCTGCGGATCGGAGATGCCGGTTGAATCTTCAGCGGTCGGATATTCCGCATGCCTGTAATCGACGAAATCCGCCGAGAGTTTTCCCTGCTTGATCAATGATCCGTCGATAAGGAGAATGCTCTGCAGCTCAATGGAATTTTTATATTGCGCGATGCGAGAAGTAGCAGGGGGGACATTCATCCAATTCTGGTTTGGCGGGACGCCCGGTATGCCGTAATTCATCTCATAATGCTTCCCTCCGACGCCGATCATTCCTTCAGTCCCCTGCAGCGAATAGCCGAGGCTTCCTTCCTGCATATGGTCAAATGTCTGCGGCATGCGGTCGAGGGAAAATATTTGACCGCTTGCCGGATCGGCGTAGTCGCCGGCCGGAATATGAATGTTCTGTGAATGAAGTCCCCCCGCCGAGACGGCGAGCGATTGCCCGTTGCTTGAGTATGTCCCGTCGAAATACCCTGCATACTCATCGCTTACGGAGTTCCCTTCGATGGAAACCCTCCCCGAGAACGGATTGATCGATGAAAGAGGGATCGTATTGGTTATGATATTCACCAATCCGCCGATGGTACTAGGGCCGTAGAGAATGCTTGCCGGTCCGCGCACGACATCGATTTGCGAGATGCTCAGCGCGTCGATGGGAACTGCATGAGCCGGATCGTACGTCGAAATGTCGCCGTTGCGCAGGCCGTTCTCCAGGACCAAAACGCGGTTGTCCGAGAGACCGCGAAGGATCGGGCGGGACGGAGCCGAACCGTTGCCGCGAACAGCGACGCCGGCCATGTCGGATATTTTTTCGGCAAAAGTCGAACCTGGAGGATCTCGCAGTTCCATCATTGACCTCGATTCTGCCGATTGGTACTGCTCACCCGATGGGCGTTCAAAGGGCGATGCGGAGACGACGACCTCATCCATATCGATCGTGGATGGCGTAAGCACGATGTTCGTTTCGGTTTGCATGCTATCTATCGTGACCGTTTGTGCTGCCGATGCATATCCGAGAACCCGAACAAAAATTTTTACGGGCCCTCGGGGCACATTTTGAAAAACAGCACGTCCCGATGCATCGGTACGGGCAATTCGCTCTAATTCCAATAACCGTACCGTTGCGGATGGAATGGGATTGCCGGTCCCTTCGACCGCCACTGTAAGCTGTTGAGGAAACAGAGAAAAAGACCCGGCCACACTGAGAAGTATGGTAATAAGAAACCGTTTCATGGCATTGGCGATCAGAATTTATCGATTAGTTTCTGAAGGGGATCTTTGAAGTTTGGATTGCGTTCTCTCTTGAAGAAAAAAAATAGCCCGGCCGCGATACCGAAGATGAAACCGAGCGGCCCGGTGATGAAAATTCCAAGCAATGGCCCCTGGTTCGCGTCAGGTGTAAGGACGATCGGGCCGACAAAACCGAGAAAGAAACAGATGCCTCCGATAATAAAACCGTAAACGAATATGTAGGTAACTTTCATTTTTTAATCGCCCATGGATACGAGATTTTGGCGTTCTGCAATGCGCAAAATGGGTCGAGGATTCGAAGGCAAAAAGAGTACCATCTCCTACAAGATCAACTTAAAAAGCTTTTAAGGAAAATGCAAACCAAAGGGGTCAATCCGCTGTGCGGCACTCGGCGATCCTTCCAGGCCGATCTTCGTTGAAAGTCTTCGGTCTTTTTGCTATTATATACCTGAAAGCCGCCGCCACTATGCGCCGAACTACCTTTTCACCGGCCGATCCGTTCAATGACAACCGCCGTCTCTAAATGCCCAATCATCTCATAGCTATCATCGGCCGTCCCAATGTAGGAAAGTCTACGTTGTTCAACCGCATTGTCGGTTCGCAGGATGCGATCGTTCACGACCAGCCCGGTGTGACCCGGGACCGCCATTACGCCAACGCCGAATGGTGCGGCAAGACATTTACGTTGATCGACACCGGGGGTTTCGTCCCGAAGTCCGAAGAAGTGTTCGAAAAAGCAATTCGGGAGCAGTCCAAGATTGCCATGGAAGAAGCGGACGAGATCATTTTTGTGGTCGATGCGAACGATGGGATAACGCATGTCGACAGGGAGATCGCTTCGATCCTCCGCAAATCGAATAAGCAAGTGATCCTGGCTGTCAACAAAATTGATAATGCTGCCTCCGAAACAAACGCTGCTGAATTTCATTCCCTCGGCTTGGGGGATCCGACCCCCATTTCGGCATTAGGGGGGCGGCAGATCGGCGATTTCCTCGATATTATCACCAAAAATATTTCCACGGACGGTAAAGATAGATCGGATGACGACAGGTTGAAGCTGGCAGTCGTCGGAAAACCGAACGTCGGCAAATCATCATTGGTGAATGCTATTATTGGCGAAGAAAGAACGATCGTCACACCGGTTGCGGGTACCACCCGCGATCCGATCGACACGGTGCTAAAGCACTTCGGCGAAGAGATCGTCATGATCGACACCGCCGGACTGATCAAAAAAAAACGGATTCGCGAAAGCGTCGAATTCTATTCCACCGTCCGGACGCTGAAAAGTATCGAGCGCTGCAACGTTGCAGTGGTTTTATTCGATGCCAGTGAAAGAATTGAGAAACAAGACCTTATGATCGTCCAGTCTGTGATCGAGCGGAATAGAGGAGCAGTCATCGCAGTGAATAAATGGGATCTAGTGGCCGACAAGGATAATGCAACCGCCAAAAACTTCGAGAAGGCGATCCGCGACAAGCTCCGCCTCTACGATTATATTCCGTTCGTGTTCATTTCTGCCAAGACCAAGCAGAGAGTCTTTAGGGTGATAGAGCTGGCAAAGCTTGTTCACGCTGAGCGATCGAAGCGCATCGGAACGAGCGAGCTGAACAAAATGCTCCTCGACGACATCCATCATTACCCTCCTTCGACAAAGACGGGGAAGGATGTGAAGCTCAACTACGTAACGCAGGTGAAGAGTCTGCCGCCGATCTTCACCTTCTTTGCGAGCGAGCCGGCGCTGATCGGCGACAATTACAAACGCTATCTCGAAAACAAGATACGCGAGCATTGGGGGTTTGTCGGCGTCCCGCTCACCCTCCAGTTCAGGAGGAAGCATTGATGAAACGGCGCATCCTTGTCATCGGAGGATTGGCCGCTGGTCCAAGCGCGGCAGCCAAGGCGAAGCGGGTCAGCCCCGGCGCCGAGGTTGTGCTGTATGAACAGGGGGAACACATCTCGTACGGCATTTGTGAGATCCCTTATTTCATCGCCGGCGAAATAGCCGACCCGCAGAAACTCGTCGTCTATGACCCTGAACGGATGGAAAAAGAAAAAGGAGTTGTTGCGAAGGTGCTGCACACCGTCGAAGAAATTCTTCCTTCCCGAAAAGAAATAACGGTGAGAGATCTTCGGTCCGGCAAAACGAACACCGAAGCGTACGACAAGCTCATCATCGCCACGGGTTCGACGCCGAAACGACTCCAGCTCGAGGGGGAAAGATCGAGAAATGTTTTTGTGATCAAAGACCTCGACGAGGCGTACGGACTGAACACGATGCTCGGACAGGAAAAGCCGCGGCGGGCGGTGATCGTCGGCGGAGGGTTTGTCGCCCTCGAAATGGCCGACGCATTCGTCCGTCGGGGGATGGATGTCACGATGATCCATCATGCCTCATTGCCGATGTCCAAGTTTGAGGACGAAGGGCGAAACTACATCATGGGGGAGATCGAAAGCCATGGCGTCACATTCATGGGAGATACGAAGGTCGAATGGCTCGGGGTTGGCGCGCGAGGTTCAGTCGTTGCCGTTGGCACGCGCAACGTGACGATCGAGACCGATATCGTCGTCATCGCGATCGGGGTCAAACCCGAATCGAGGCTCGCTCTCGCGGCCGGGATCCAACTGGGTCCCTTCGGGGGGATCCGGGTGGATGAAAAAATGAGGGCCCTGGGCGCCGAAAGCGTTTTCGCCGCCGGAGATTGTTGCGAGCTGAAGAATGTGGTTACCAAGAAGCCGATGTATATTGCGCTGGCAACGACGGCAAGCAAAACCGGACGCGTCGCCGGTGAAAATGCCGCCGGGGGAAATGCTGCGTTCAAGGGAACACTCAGGGCCATTGGTGTCAGAGCTTTTGACAAAGAGGTCGCGCATGTCGGATTGAGCTCAACAGAAGCAAAGGATGCTTCGTTTGACCCAGTGGTCAATACGATCCACGCCCGTTCAAAGATCGGCATTATGCCGGACGCAAAGGAGATCCATTTTACGCTCGTTGCCGACAAGCAATCGCGCAGGCTTTTGGGTGCAAATGTTATCGGAGAAGAGGGCGCAATTCTTCGGGCCAACACGTTAGCCGCCGCTATCCGCCACGGCATGACGATTGACGATGTCGAGCATTTTGATTTAATTTATACACCGCCGTACGCTCCGCTTTGGGATGGAATAATTATCAGCGCAGAGCAGATGAAGAAAAAGCTCGACGGGGACCAACCAGCAGAGAAAAGAACCAGGCGGTGAGCAGAGAAAGCACAGAACAACATCGAATGAAAAACCTCACTATAGTCAAGCATCCGCTCATTCAGAGAGATGTGACATTTTTACGCGACGTAAAAACATCGAACGATGAGTTCCGCCATATCCTCTCACGCATCGCAGGGATGATGGCGTTTCAGGTGACGAAAGATTTTGAGCTGAAGGAATTTCCCGTTCGTACGCCCCTGGAAACGACCAAGGGATTTTCTCTTAAACACCCGATCGTGGTAGTGCCGGTTCTACGGGCGGGACTCGGCATGGTTGAAGGTTTTCTGAATGTCCTTCCGGAAGCTCGGGTTGGCCACGTCGGCCTTTATCGGAATGAAAAAACGCTCCAGCCGGTCGATTACTATTCTAAATTTCCGAAAGAAATTTCGAAGGCATTGGTCATTCTTATCGACCCGATGCTTGCAACCGGAGGAAGCGCGACGGCGGCAATATCATTCCTCAAAAGAAAGGGGGCAAAGAACATCCGCATCGCTTGTCTTGTTGCGGCGCCGGCGGGGGTCAGGATGGTCGTCAAACATCATCCCGACGTTCAGATCTTCTGCGCAAGCCTTGACCGGGCGCTTAATGCCAAAGGGTACATCCTTCCCGGGCTTGGTGACGCCGGAGACAGAATTTTCGGCACAGAATGATGACTGTCCTCTCGAAGAACAGATGGTCAGGATCACGCAGTGTTCGGGTTGCTTTCCTGGCATCGCTTGCGATGTTCCTCATGCGGCCGGAATGGGATCTTGCATCGACCGCACAGGAGCAAACGCTGAACGGGATACTGTTGCAAGGAATCGACTTGACGCTCAAGCAGGATTATCCTCAAGCACATTTACTCTTCCAAACCGCGATCAACGATCATCCCGAAAATCCGGCAGGATATTTATATCTCGCAGGCATGATGGAGGCGCAATATTCCGATTATGAAGACACGTTTGACCAGGGTCTTTTTGATTCGCTCCTTGCAAAAGGGGAGGCTTTGGCAGAGGCGATGATCGAAAAAAAAGATTCTTCGGATTGGGGATACTATTATGCCGGAACGGCGCTTTCGTATCGCGCGTTTTCAGAATCGGAGAACGGCAGCTGGCCGAGCGTTATTATTGACGGGACGAACGCAGCCAAAATGTTTGAGCGATGCCTCGAGCGCAACCCTAAATTCTATGATGCGATGAGCGGCCTCGGGACCTATTACTATTGGCGAAGCAAAAAGACGGAGTTCTTATCCTGGCTTCCTTTTATCAGCAACAAAGAGAAGGAAGGGATTGATCTTCTCCTGGCAGCGGCAGAGAAAGGAATGTTCGAAAGATTTGTCGCTTTGAACAGCCTTGCCGAGGTGTACATCGAAGAAAAGAACTATGATGACGCCCTGGCTGTTGTTGAGAAAGGACTTGCGCTGTACCCGGAGAACCGTTCTTTTCTCTGGTCGCTGATGGGGATCGTCGAGAGGATGCCTCAACAGGATACTGCGGCAATGAAAGCTGCGGCGGAGCGCATGTTGGCGAGCGTTATGAAAGCGCCGGTCCGCAACCCGTATTGCGAAGCGGCCTGCCGTTTGAAACTCGCGCAATACGCAATTGGCGAGCGCCGATACGAAACTGTGATCGATGAGTGTCGGCTGATTCTTCAGTATGAAAGCCAGGTCGGAAAGACGAGGCGCGATCTCGGGAAGAAAATCAACGCGGCGAAGGAATTGATGCAGAGCGCAAAAGAAGCGCTAACAGTGGACAGTAAACAGTAAGCAATCAACAATGGACAGCAAAACGTTATCATGAGAATCTGATAGCTTTTAATATTTCATTCTTAATATTTGGTTAATCTTTTGAATTTCAGAATGTCTTCTCACAGATCTTGCAGTTTAATTACGAATGGTTCAGCCAAAGTACAAGAAAAAGCTCGATGACCTGCTCGTCATTTGCAGGAAGAATCTTCGCTCGGTGAATGAGGACCTCATCACGCGGGCATTTGAGCTAAGCCTCGAGGCGCACAAGCACGACATCCGTGCGTCGGGCGAACCGTATTTTTACCATCCGTATGAAGTTGCAACTGTGGTGGCAAAAGAAATCGCTCTGGACGATGTATCGGTGGCGTGTGCGCTCCTGCACGACGTGGCCGAGGATACCGACTTTGGCATCAAGGATATCCGTGAAGAATTTGGAGACACGATCGCCGATATCGTGGACGGGACGACGAAGATCACCGATATATTCCGGAGCCACGAGATCACCCAGGCGGAAAGCTACCGCAAGCTCCTTCTCTCCATGGTCAACGACATCCGCGTGATGATCGTGAAGTTCGCCGATCGGCTTCACAACATGCGCACGCTGGAATACCTTCCTCTTGAAAAGCAGCAGCGGCTGGCGAAAGAAACTCTGGACATTTATGCTCCGTTTGCTCACCGGTTCGGCCTGGCAAAAATCAAATGGGAGCTCGAAGACCTGGCATTCAAGCATCTCCACCGAAAGGAGTACGAAGAAATCGTCCATGCCATCAAAGCGAAGCGCCGCGAACGTGAGCATTACATCCGCAAATTCACCGTTCCCATTGAAACCCATCTGAAGGACGGGGGATTCGCTTTCGAGATCGAAGGGCGGCCGAAGCACTTATACAGCATCTACAATAAAATGATGAAGCGGAACAAGCCTCTCGACGAGATTTACGATATGTTCGCCGTTCGCATCATTTTGGATACCACCGACGACAACAAATGCTTCTCCGTTTACGGCATTGTCTCGGAGATCTACAAACCGGTGGCCGAACGATTCAAAAACTATATTTCGATCCCCAAAAAGAACGGCTATCAGTCGCTGCATACCACCGTCATCGGCCCGGAAGGGAAGATGGTCGAAGTACAGATCCGCACAAAAGCGATGCATGAAATTGCCGAACGAGGCGTCGCGGCTCACTGGATGTATAAGGAGAATGTCGCAACGCTCGACAAGGAACTGGAGAACTGGGTGAATTGGGTCCGTGAAATTTTCGACCAGCGCACCGACGATACTCCAAAGGAGCTGATGGAAAGCTTCAAGCTGAATCTGTACCAGGATGAGATCTATGTCTTCACGCCGAAAGGCGACCTCAAGATCCTGCCGAAAGGGGCGACGCCGATCGACTTTGGCTTCGAAATTCACTCGAATGTCGGCTTCCATACGATCGGGGCGAAGGTCAATGGCCGCATCGTCCCGTTGAACACGATCCTTCAGAGCGGCGACCAGGTTGAAATTATCACGTCGAAGAAACAGACGCCCAACGCCGACTGGGAGAAATTTGCCGTTACCCACAAAGCGAAGTCAGCGGTCCGGCATTGGATCAAAGAAGAAGAGCGACGGCATATCGAAGAAGGGAAAGACCTCTGGGAAAAAAAGATCAAGAAGGCCAAGCTCCACGTCAACGACGACGAGCTGACGAAGTTTGTCCACCTCCAGCGGATCAACAACACCCAGGATTTCTACCTCGGGATCACGACACAAGCGGTCGACCCGGACGCCATGATCGGACTGCTGCTTGAAAAGACCAAACGCCCGGCATCCGAACAGGAACAGCTGAAGGAAAACGGTCCGTCGCAGCTCTTCGACCGCTTTGTAAAGAGCGCGAGGAGCATTACAAGCGGCATATCGCTGTTCGGCGCCAACGACAACTTCATGCACAATTACGCCAAGTGCTGCAATCCGATCCCCGGAGACGAGATCGTTGGGTTCATCACGACCGGCGAGGGGTTGAAGATCCACCGCAAAGACTGCAGAAATGTCGCGTCGATGCGTTTGAATGACGAAGAGCGCATCGTCGAAGTTTCGTGGCCCCCCACGGGAGATGCGGATTTTATCGTCGGAGTGAAGCTGTCCGGGCAGGATCGCTCCGGTTTGCTCAACGAGATCACCCACGCCATATCGACGTACAATAATACGAATATTCGGAGCGTCAATATCGCAACGAAGGATTCTCTTTTCGACGGACAGTTCATTCTCTACGTCAAAAACACCGAGCATCTCACCGGTATCGTCGATCGGCTGAAGCGGCTGAAGGGGATCACAAAAGTCGAGCGGTTTGAAGAGACCAATGGATAAAAGAATCCTCGGGATCGATTACGGCAGCGCAAGAATTGGCATTGCGGTGAGCGATCCTCTAAGAATTATCGCACAGAGCGTCGGGACGTACGCGAATAAACCGTCGGTGATTCAATCCATTGCATCGCTGGTGACAGCATACGACGTCGGCATCATCGTCGTCGGTATGCCGTATACGTTGAAAGGCGAGAAGGGGGTGAAAGCCGGTGAAGTCGATCGATTTATTCGAACGCTTAAGGAAAAAATCGCGGTTGAAGTTGTTACGCTGGATGAACGTTTTACGACGTCAATAGCGAAGCAGACGTTGATTCAAATGGGTACGACGAAAAAGCAGCGGCGGACCGACAAAGGGAAAATCGACGCCATGGCATCGGCGATCATCCTCCAGAGCTTTCTCGACCAGACCAAACATTCTATCGGCTGTTAAAGGGATCGTTGCGGCGTGAAGTTTGTTCAGATTCGAAGATCATTCTTTGAGAACCTCGGCTCCGTCACAGCATGGTGCCGCCGTCATCCGGCGCAAAGCGTGGTGTACGGGATCGGTCTCTTTTTCTCGTTGGAATATCTCTCCCTCCCGAACAACAGCCTGCAAAAGCTTGAAACATCGAACCCGCAAAGGACCGCGCTGATGAGGCAACGCGAAGAAGAAGCCGCGAAAGCGGGAAAGCCGTTTCATGTGCAGCAGACCTGGGTTCCGCTCAATCGTATCTCTCCGAACATTGCCCATGCTGTGATCGTGTCCGAGGACGGAACGTTTTACGAGAACGGCGGAGTCGATTGGTATGAAGTTGAAGAGTCGATCGAAAAGAACCTCGAAGAAGGCCGGGCAGCCCGCGGGGCGAGTACCATTTCACAGCAGCTTGCGAAGAACCTCTTCCTTTCAACGTCGAAGAACCCGTTGCGCAAGCTACAAGAGCTGATCATTACGCTCCGTATGGAGAGGCTCCTTTCCAAAGAACGGATCCTCGAGATCTACTTGAACATCGTCGAGTGGGGCAACGGCATTTTCGGCGTTGAAGCCGCCGCAAGAAAATATTTTGGAAAGCCGGCCGCGGATCTGTCGCGCGAGGAAGCAGCCAGGCTGGCAGCGGTGATCCCAAGTCCGCTGCGCCATCAACCTACTCAATCATCCGCATACGTTGAAAAGCGGGCATCACTCATACTGGAGCGAATGACAGCGCGAGGATACTAAATGCAGGCACACGATATCAAGGAAATGATCGAAGGAGGGGAAGGCGCCCAGGTGGAGTTCAAGCGGAAAATCTCATCCGCGGAGAAAATTGCCCGCGCGTTGATCGCTTTTGCGAACACAAAGGGGGGAACCATCCTGTTCGGCGTCGATGATGACGGTTCCATCGTTGGCGTCGAAAGCGAAAAAACCGAGCTCGACCTCATCGACCTGGCCGGCAATCAGTATTGCGACCCTCCGATCGCGCCGGCGATCGCGATCGTCCCGTTCAACAGCAAGGACGTCATTGCCGCCTCGGTGGAGGAGAGCGACGACAAGCCTCATTACTTTCTCAGCCGCGAAGACGGCGAAGAAAACAAAGTCTTCATCCGCGTCAATGATAAGACCGTTCTCGCCAGCAGAGAGGTGATCAAAGTGTTGCGTGATGAAAGGAGCGACCGGGAGCCGCTGAAAATCTCAATCGGGGGCAACGAGAGGCGCCTGTTCGAATACCTCGAGACAAGCGAACGTATTACGGTAAAAGAGTACGCACATTTGATCAACGTGTCGGACAGGAGGGCGTCGCGAATTCTGACGACGCTCGTCCGGGCGGGCGTTGTCAGAATTCACACGCTGGAGAAAGCAGACTTCTTTACTCTTGCGTAACGTCATGCATCCGGCGTCAGAATTCGGACGCAGTCGTACACGACGATGCCGAACGCGACGGCGACGTTGAGGGATTGCTTGTTGCCGAACATCGGGATTTCGACGGCCATGTCCGCTTCCTGCATGATCTCGTTTGAGACGCCGGTGATTTCGTTGCCCACGACGAGACACAGCGGAAAATCTTTCTTCGTCAACTTGAAATAGGGCTTGCTTTCCGCTGCCAGTTCGAGGGCGCAGATTTTTACTCCCTCATTCTTCAGCCGGTGAATGATCTCCACGGGATTCTTGCGGAACTCCCAAGGAACGGTCTCCGTCGCTCCGAGGGCGGTCTTGTCGATCTCTTTTCTTGGTGGGGACGGAGTGAAGCCGGCGAGGAAAAGTCTCTGAACCAATGCGCCGTCGGAGCTTCGAAAAATGGAGCCGACGTTGTATAAGCTTCGGACGTTCTCGGCCATCGCATAGATCGGCAAGCGAGGACGGGCGGAAATTCTCTCGAGAGGAGTCCGTTTCAACGCAATCTCTTCGTGCGTCAGTTTTCTCATGATGACGACAAAGTAAACGGGAAAACCTTTTGAATCAAGCAATTTCCACGCCATTTTTGGGGCAAAAATTAGTTGCCTCCGTTTTAGAAAAGAAGTATATTTCATACTCATACAGAATTCTGGAAATTTGAAGCCCCTCATTATTGCCATCGACGGGCCGGCAGCTTCCGGCAAAAGCACGACGGCGAAGCTTGTCGCAGCGAAGCTCGGATATTTGCATGTCGATACCGGGGCAATGTATCGCGCGATGACGCTGAAGGTGATCGAAGCGGGAATCGACCCCGATAACGCCGCAAAGATCTCTGCCTTGGCAGCATCGACCAGAATTCGGCTCGTCTCTGTGGACGGCGCGTACAGAGTTGAACTCGACGGCGTTGATGTCACCGAGAAGATCAGATCGGCCGAAGTCACGAAGGCCGTCAGCGCGGTGAGCATGGTCCCCGAGGTTCGCCAGTTGATGGTGCACGAACAGCGGGAAATGGGAAAGCGGGGGGCGATCGTTCTTGAAGGAAGGGATATCGGAAGCGTCGTATTTCCGAAGGCTGACGTGAAAATTTACATGGTCGCGCAGCCGCGTGAGCGGGCGGTCCGGCGCAGCAAGGAATTGGCGGCAAAGGGAATTACAAAAGAAGTCGACGAGCTGGAACGAGAGATCGCGGAACGGGACAACAAGGACTCCAGCAGGGCGATCAGCCCGCTGACGAAGGCTTCCGATGCGGTCACGCTCGATACGACCACCCTCAGCATAGAGGAACAAGTAGAATTCATCGTGCAGAAGGCAAAGGAGAAATTGCGTTGAAAGTGACGGTGGACCAGAATTCAGGGTTTTGCTGGGGCGTTGTCCGAACGATCGAAATCGCAGAGCAGGAATTGCAGGAATCGAAAAAGCTCTACTCGCTGGGCGACATCATTCACAATCCGGTCGAGATCGAACGGCTTGAGGAACAAGGACTTTCGACGATCACGCTCGGCGATCTGCACAACGTCAAAGATGCGAAGGTCCTGATCCGGGCGCATGGAGAGCCGCCGGAGACGTTCCGGCGGGCGAAGGAGCTTGGCATTGAGTTGATCGACGCGACATGCCCCGTCGTAACCAAAGTGCAGGAACGCATCAGGAAGTTCTACGATAACGGCTACCAGATCGTCATTTTCGGCAAAAAAGACCATGCTGAAGTGATCGGTCTGGTGGGCCATACAAACGGCACCGCTATTGTCATAAAATCGATCCCAGAGATCGATACGATCGACCTGACGAAAAAGACCGTTCTCTTTTCACAGACGACGATGGACAAGGCGACCTTTTACCGCATACGGGATGAGATCAGATCGCGGATCAAAGCCGAGTTCGAGGTCGGCACGTTTGAAGAAATGGCGATCGATTTCCATGCAAAAGATACGATATGCGGACAGGTTTCGGGACGCGACAAGAAACTCCGTGAATTCTCCCGTGCAAACGACGTGATGATCTTTGTCGCGGGAAGAAAGAGTTCGAACGGAAAGGTACTCTACGAAATAGCGAAAGAAGAGAATCCCAAAACGTATTTCGTGGAGGACGAGAAGGAATTGCAGCCGGAATGGTTCAGCGGCGCCGAGACCGTCGGCATCAGCGGCGCAACCTCGACTCCGCAATGGCTGATGGAGCGGGTAAAAGTTTCCGTGGAAGCAATGGTTCCGGTACCGTCATGATTTTACAAAGTCATCTTAATTACAGTATTCATTCACTTACCTAAGTCACTTGTCGGTGCATTAAGCGCGAATCCGATGACTGTTCGTCGCAGATGCTCCCTCAAGGAGTTCTCAGCAGTGAGGATGTAAAGGAGTTGTAATGTCCAAAGGAATAAACGCAGCACCCCCCGTCTTCGAAGAAGAAAAAGGATACACGGAGTCGGAATTCAAGGAATTAGCGGCGATCTACGAAAAGACGCTCGGCAAGATCTCGCAAGGCGAGATCGTCAAAGGCCGAGTTGTTCATATCGGAGATAATGAAGTCGCGCTCGACATCGGGTTCAAGTCCGAAGGGACCGTGCCGGTGAACGAGTTCCCCAACATCAACGACGTGAAGATCGGCGACGAGGTCGAAGTCTTCCTCGAGAGCATCGAGGACAAGGACGGACAGCTCGTCCTCTCACGGAAGCGCGCTGATTTCATGCGCATCTGGGAGCGCGTGACCCGTTCGTTCGAGAGCGGCGAAGTGCTCAAAGGACGCTGCCTTCGCAGGATCAAAGGGGGCATCGTTGTCGACCTCATGGGAATCGACGCGTTCCTTCCCGGTTCGCAGATCGACGTTCGTCCCATCCGTGATTTCGACGCGCTGATCGGAAAAGAAATGGATTTCCGCGTGGTGAAGATCAACCACCCGTCGGAGAACGTCGTTGTCAGCCATAAGATCCTTGTCGAAGAGGAAATGGCCGACCAGCGGAAAGCGATTCTCAGCAGCCTCGAGAAAGGGCAGATCCTGGAAGGGTCCGTCAAAGCGATCTCCGACTTTGGAGTGTTCATCGACCTGGGCGGAGTCGACGGGCTTGTCCATATTACCGATCTCTCGTGGGGCCGGGTCAACCATCCTTCGGAGATCGTGAAGCTCGACCAGACCATCAACGTCGTCGTGCTCGATTTCGACGAGGAGAAGAAACGCATCTCTCTCGGATACAAGCAGCTTCAGCCGCATCCGTGGGAGAACATCCAGAACAAATACCCGGTCGGGACGAAGGTCAACGGCAAAGTCGTTTCGCTCACCGATTACGGCGCATTCATCGAGATCGAAAAGGGCATCGAAGGCCTTATTCATATCTCCGAGATGAGCTGGACACAGCATGTCAAGCATCCGTCCCAGATCGTTTCGATGGGACAGATGATCGATGCCATAATTTTGTCGCTTGATAAGGACAACAAGAAGATTTCGCTCGGCATCAAACAGCTTGAACCGGACCCGTGGCTTTCGCTCCTCCAAAAATACCCTGTCGGTTCGAAACATACCGGCGTCGTCCGCAACCTGACGAACTTCGGAGTCTTTGTTGAGCTGGAACAGGGCGTGGACGGTTTGATCCACATCTCCGACTTGTCGTGGACAAAGAAAATTCGCCATCCCGGAGAGGTCGTCAAGAAAGGCGATTCCATCGATGTGGTCATCCTCGGCGTCGACGTCGATCAACGGAGAATTTCGCTCGGCCATAAACAGCTGAACGACAATCCGTGGGAGACGTTCTCTACTTCCTACAAAGTCGGGACAGAAGTCGAGGGGAAGGTCGTCCGCATCATCGAGAAGGGGGTCATCGTTGAACTCCCGCTCGGCGTCGACGGATTTGTTCCCTTATCGCAGCTCTCGCAGACTTCGATCAAGAATATTGCCGAAGCATTCCAAATAGGCGATACGCTGCCGTTGACGGTGATCGAATTCGACCGCGACAGCAAGAAGATCGTCCTTTCGGTCGTGGAATATCTGCGTGGGAAGGAACAGAAGCTTGTCGATGAGTATGTTTCGAAGCACAAGCTTCCTCCGATCACGCTGAAGGATGCAATACCTGTTTCGCCGTCTCCCGACGAACGGGCCGCTGCCGAAGCGTCGCTCCACTGACAATCGGTGCTGATGGTTTGAAGAGTCCCGACACCGGGACTCTTTTTTTATACGTCCTTTTTTTGAATGAAGAAAGTTTCTTTTCATACGCTAGGATGCAAGCTCAACTACGCTGAAACGGCGAGCCTCGAGAAGCAATTCGCCGACCGCGGCTTCATGATCGTTCCGTTCAGTGAGAGGTCGGACGTCTGCGTCATCAATACATGCAGCGTTACGGAACGGGCGGACCGGGAATGCCGTCAGCTCGTCCGCCGGGCAGGGCGCACCTCTCCCGATGCATTCATTGCCGTCATCGGCTGTTACGCGCAGCTCCAGCCGGAGCATGTCGCTTCGATCGACGGCGTTGACGTTGTCCTCGGCGCGAGCGAGAAGTTCCATCTCTTCGATTATGCGGAAGGCTTCGAAAAGTTCGAATCCCCGCGCGTCTTCGTTTCCCCGATCGGCGCCGCATCGGATTTTGGACCGGCCTATTCCGGCGGCGCCGACGACCGGACAAGGGCATTCCTCAAGATCCAGGATGGATGCGATTTTAACTGTTCGTTTTGTACGATTCCGTTGGCGAGGGGAAAAAGCAGGAGCCAATCGGTCGAAGACTGTGTTCTGCAGGCGGTTCATCTGGTCGATCAGGGATACCGGGAAATTGTTCTCACCGGGGTCAACGTCGGAGATTTCGGCAAGCACGACGCCACCTCGCTCATCGCATTGCTGCGGCGGTTGGAAACGATCGATGGTCTCGAAAGGATCCGCATAAGTTCAGTGGAGCCGAATCTCTTGACGGACGAGCTTCTCGACTTCTGGGTCTCGTCGGAAAAGGTTTGCAATCATTTTCACATCCCTCTTCAAAGCGGCAGCGACGAGATTCTGAAACGAATGCGGCGCCGGTATACAAGCTCCGATTACCGGTCGCTTGTCAGCTCCATTAAAACGAAAGCGCCGGATGCCGGGATCGGGGTCGATGTCATCGTCGGATTTCCGGGCGAGACGGATGAATTGTTCAGGAAGTCGTTCGACGTTCTCCATGAACTTCCCGTAAGCTATCTTCATGTGTTCACCTATTCTGAGCGCCCGAATACTCCCTCCCTGGAACTCGACGGACGCGTGGAACCGCGTGTGAGATTCAGGCGGAGCGAGATGGTGAGGATCTTGAGCGGGCAGAAACGTCAGTCGTTTTATCTGTCTCAACTCGATTCAACACAAAAGGTCCTGATAGAAAGTTCAATCGAAAAGGGAATGCTTTCCGGATACACGGAAAATTATATCCGTGTCTCGGTGCCGTATCAACCTTCGCTGGAAAATTCCATCGCAGAGGTTGTTTTGAAAGAGCGCACGCCGGAAGGTTGCAGCGGAGAAGTCAAGAGCCTCGAACCAGCGGCGAAGCGAATCCCCGTTGAGCCCCATTCAGCGCGGGCTTTTGCGCGATAATTCACGGACAACGATCGGAGGAACTGCAATACTTGGTACTAGTGAAAGCTTTCTGACCATACCATACTTCACTTTAGTACTTCTAAAGAGGGCACCGTGAAATCTCTCATCATTCTCGCTGTTTCCGTGATCGCGTTGGGGTCTGCATCGCTTGGACAGATTCCCGTACCGCCGCTTCGCTATACGCTGTCGACAAATCCAGGGGGGGAAATATCGCCGTTGTCTTCGCCGGTTGACAACACGCCAGGGTTCAAAAAGAAAAGCCAGGCCGTGGCAGTCCTGTATTCATTGATCCTGCCCGGAATGGGGGAATGGTATGCTGACGGGTTCAGCAGCGGGAGATATTCTCTTACTGCGGAAGCAGCCCTGTGGCTGACGTACGCATCGTTTGAACAATACGGCAGCTGGTTTCAAAGCGATGCGCGTCAGTACGCGGCAGCTCATTCGGGTGCACTTCTGGGAGGGAAGAACGACCAGTTTTTTGTCAACATGGGGAACTTCGATAACGTCTATCAATACAACGACCAGAAGCTTCGGGAACGCGACCTGGTTGATGTGTATGACCCTGCGTCCGGATACTTTTGGAGCTGGGACACCGATGCCGACCGGCTGCATTTCAGGTCGATGCGCGTGTCGGGGGATAAGATCTTTAATAACGCGAAGTTCGTGCTGGGAGCCGTGCTTTTGAATCATATCGTCAGCGCGGTGAACGCTGCGCGGCTCGTCAGGCATTACAACAAAAATGCCGTTGAGGGACTCGGCTCCTGGCAGTTGGAGCCGAATCTGAACGGCGAGACCGGTCAGATAGACGGGATGCGGTTGACGTATACTCAACGATTTTAGGCCGAGAGTACTTTCATCAACGATCGCAAGCCCCGAAAGAACCGGGGCTTTTTTTATGCGAGGAAGCTGTGCGGAACATTAAAGTAGTCCTCGAGTATGACGGGACCGATTTTGTTGGATGGCAGCGTCAGGCCAACGGACGCTCTGTCCAGGAAGAGATCGAGACCGTCCTTCGCCTGATCACCGATGAGTTTGTGACAGTGACCGGTGCCGGAAGAACGGACGCCGGCGTCCACGCCCGTGGGCAAGCGGCCAATTTTAAGATTGAGTCGTCGATATCGTTGAACGATCTGCAACGGGCGCTCAACAGCCTTCTGCCCGACGAGATCATTGTCCATTCCGCCGAAGAAGTACCGGAAAAGTTCTCGGCGCGGTACAGCGCGCGCGAACGCTTCTACCGTTATTTCATCGTACAGAAGCCGACAGCTATTGAGCGAAACTATTGCTGGCAGCTTTTTTATCCACTGGACGTCGATCGATTGAATGATGCTGCCGCTCTCGTCCGGACAACAAAAGACTTTCAGTCGTTTTGCAAAGCAAACTCGGGTGTCGATAATTACGAATGCAATATCATGAGCGCCGGCTGGAGCACACCATCACCGAAGCAGCTCGTGTTCTCGATCCGTGCGAATAGGTTCTTATACGGGATGGTTCGCGCGCTTGTCGGGACGATGGTCGATGTCGGGAGAGAATATATTTCGGTTGAAGAATTCCGGAAGATCATCGAAGCAAAAGACAGGCGCGAGGCTGGCATGGCTGCTCCTCCCCAGGGACTCTTCCTGGAAGAGGTTGTGTACTGACATGCAGCCTGTATGGTCGTTCAATTTTTACCATTTGAACGATTCGGCCAAGCATCAATTTCGATAAATTGATTATCTAGCGCACATACGTTACATTGTCACAAATGGTACGAGAATCGATCCATAAATTGGTTTCAAAAAAGGACCTGACGCGTGAGGAATCCTACGATGCGATGTCGGAGATCATGTCGGGGAATGCGTCGGAGCTGTTGATAGCCTCCTTTTTGACCGCGCTCAGGATGAAGGGGGAAGCAGTAGCGGAGATCGCAGGATGCGCCCAGGCGATGCGGGAGAAGGCGACAAGGATCGAAACGAAGCATCCCTCGGTCATCGATACATGCGGGACGGGAGGGGACGCGCTCGGGACATTTAATATCTCCACCGCCGCGGCCATTGTTGCGTGCGGCGCCGGTGCGGTCGTTGCAAAACACGGCAATCGCGCAATTTCGAGTAAATGCGGCAGCGCCGACGTTCTGAAGGCTCTCGGCGTGAACATTGAAATTCCAAAAGAGAAGGTGGAAGAGTGTCTTGACAAGGTAGGAATTGCATTTCTCTTCGCTCCGCTGATGCATGGCGCGATGAAATACGCGGCGCCGGTCAGAAAGGAACTTGGCATGCGGACAGTCTTCAACCTCTTAGGCCCCCTTACAAATCCGGCCGGCGCACGGCGGCAACTCATGGGAGTTTTCGATGGCCGGCTAACGGAGCTTCTCGCCCGCGTCCTCCTAGATCTAGGGACTGAACGAGCGATGGTCGTCCATGGCGAAGGAGGGTTGGACGAGATTTCCACGTTCGGCAGGACCATTATAAGCGAAATAAAAGATGGAACCGTTTCGACGTACGAGTTCGATCATTCTTCCGTGGGAATTCCGTCGGGCACACTTGACGACATCGTCGGCGGGGACGCTGAATTCAACGCACGCATCGTTAATGACATACTTAAAGGGAAAAAAAATGCGCAGCGGAATATTACGCTCCTGAATGCAGGGGCAGCTATCTATATTGCGGGGAAAGCCTCGACCTTTGCCGAAGGGGTGAAATTAGCGGAAGAATCCATTGATTCCGGGAGGGCAAAAAAGAAGCTGGAAGAGCTGGTCAACCAGACTAATTAAGATCATGTGCTCCACGTCAGAATATACAATTTCGGAACGTAACCCTCTCTCCGCGATTCTCAAAGGGGTTCGCCGCACTTCGGGAAGCAAATGAAAAAGGATGAGAACATGAATGACGGCTCAAAGCCGCATCCTTTTTTAAGCTCGTTTATCGCGCGCCTGCTGAGCGCTTCAAAAAAGAAACGCCAGAAATATTCCGAGGACGACGTCAAACAGCTTTTAGAGGAGGGGAAGAAAAGCGGCGTCATCGATACCACCGAGCGCGAGCTGATCGAGAGCGTTCTTGAATTCACCGACACGACAGTGAAGGAGATCATGGTTCCGCGGACCGACGTTGTGGCCGTCGAACTTTCGGTCGACCGGGACAAGCTCATCCGTGTGGTCATCGATGAAGGGTATTCGAGGGTGCCGGTCTTTCAAGGGACCATCGATAATATTGTAGGGATCGTTTACACCAAAGACCTCCTGAGCATGTTCGAACACCGGGATGTCATTCTCCTTCAGGACATTATTCGTCCTCCGTATTTTGTCCCGGAGACGAAAAAGATCAGCGTCCTGATGCGCGAGCTGCAGACGAAGAAACAGCACATGGCGATCGTGATCGACGAATTCGGGGGCACAGAAGGAATCATTACGATGGAGGACATCCTGGAAGAGATCGTCGGGGAGATCCGGGACGAGTATGACGAGGACCACCGCGACGTTGAGACGAATATCGACGGTTCGGTTATTGTGAACGCCGGCATGAGCATCCACGACTTCAACGAGCGGTTTCATTCTTCGATTCCGGACGACGCCGATTACGAAACGATCAGCGGATTCCTCCATAAACAGACGGGAAGAATCCCTGAGTTGCTCGAAGAGATCCCGTTTGAGAATCTCAGTTTCGTTGTGGTTAAAAAGAATGAGCGCCGTATCCGGCAGGTCAAAGTGAAAACGATCATCAGCCCGGCGAAAGAGGAGCATGAATAAATTAAAGGAAATACTCGAGACCAAGCGGGTCGAAGTTGCCGCGAAGAAGACCAAGGCGCCCCTTCTTGCCCTCGTTGAGCAGTTGGAAAGCCTTCCTCCGACAAGGGGCTTCATGGATGCGATCCGGTCGCGCGAGGTCGATGAGCTCGCCTGCATCGCTGAGATCAAAAAGGCCTCACCGTCCAAGGGGGTGATCGCGAAGAATTTCCGGCCGGAGAAGATCGCGCGCGAATACCAGGTCGGAGGGGCAAAAGCGCTTTCGGTATTGACGGATGAAAAATATTTTCTGGGCTCTGATTCCTACGTCGGCGCCGTCAAGCAGCATGTCGTCCTGCCGGTGCTTCGCAAGGATTTTATCGTCGATGAATATCAGGTGTACGAGTCGCGCGTCATTGGGGCCGATGCGATCCTGCTTATCGTTGCCGCACTCAAGGAGTCGGAGCTGGTAAAATTCATGAGCATTGCGCGCGACCTCGATCTTGAGTGCCTTGTTGAATGTCATACCAAAAATGAGATCGACCGGGCGGTGCAATGCGGTGCGCTCATGATCGGCATCAACAACAGGGACCTTCAGACATTCGAGGTGAATGTTGAAACGTCGCTGATGCTGAAGCGCTTTATCCCTAACTCGACCGTGGCGGTGAGCGAAAGCGGCATTCGAAACCCGCATCATCTTGATCAGCTCCGGCAGGCCGGGTTTGACGCGATCCTCGTCGGAGAGCATTTGATGTCGCAGCAGAACCGGACAAAAGCTCTGCGCGATTTGTTTCAGGTCCCGGCGGCCGGTTAGATGAGCCCCCTGTTCATAAAAATCTGCGGCATTACGACCCTCGATGACGCTCGTGCAGCAGTTAAGGGCGGCGCCGATGCTCTCGGTTTTAATTTTTACCCTGCGAGCAAACGTTACATCGCGCCGGGCCGCGCCGCTGAGATTATCAAGGAGATGCCCGCGGAAGTTTCCCGCGTAGGCGTATTTGTGGATCCCAGCAAAGAGTATGTGACGGCGGCCATTCAGGAGACTGGCATCAATGTTCTTCAGTTTTCCGGAAATGAAGCTCCTCTCGATGTTTCAGGGTTCGGCCTTCCGGTTATAAAAGCTATTCATATCGCAGGGATGAGGTCGATCGAAGAAATGAAGTTGTATGCCGTCGACAGCTATTTGCTGGATGCGTTCAGCAGCAGCGAGTTCGGCGGAACGGGGCAAAGATTTGATTGGGCGATTGCCGAGCGGGCAAAACAATTCGGCAGGATCATTGTAGCCGGCGGCTTGACTCCCGAGAATGTTATGGATGCTGTTCGAAAAGTGAGACCATACGGGGTGGACGTCAGCAGCGGTGTTGAAATCCGTCCCGGCGTTAAGGATCATCAGAAAATGATAGACTTTATTCGTCAAGCGCGTGAGGCGCATTCCTTAGGTTAAAGTCATGCAGAGTATGCAGAAGGTCAAATATCCGGAAAGTCTTCCCGACGGCAAGGGGCACTTCGGCGTCTACGGCGGCCGATACATCCCGGAAACATTGCTGCCCGCAGTCGAAGAATTGACCTCCCGCTATCTTCAGCTTCGCAGCGATGGGAATTTTCAAAAAGAATTTCGTTACTATTTAAAACACTTTGTGGGAAGAGAGACCCCGCTTTATTTTGCGGAACGTTTAACTTCTCATGCTGGCGGGGCGAAGATCTATCTCAAGCGGGAGGACTTGTGCCACACCGGAGCCCATAAAATCAATAATACCATCGGCCAGGTTCTGATCGCCAAGCGAATGGGGAAGAAGAGAATTATTGCGGAGACCGGCGCCGGCCAACACGGGGTGGCCACGGCGACCGTCTGTGCATTGTTTGGACTGGAGTGCATCGTCTATATGGGGGAGGAGGATATGGAGCGGCAGGCGCCCAACGTGGCCCGGATGAAATTGCTCGGCGCTGAGGTGCGGCCGGTCTCTTCGGGGAGCAGGACATTGAAGGATGCAACGAGCGAGGCGATCCGTGATTGGGTGACGAACGTCGAAACGACGTTCTACATTATCGGCTCGGTCGTCGGAATGCATCCGTATCCGATGATGGTGCGTGATTTTCAATCGGTGATCGGCGAAGAGACCCGGCGCCAGATCGTTGAAGCAGAAGGTAAACTCCCCGAAGCCATCGTTGCATGTGTCGGCGGGGGAAGCAACTCGATGGGCATGTTTTATCCTTTTTTGAACGACGTCCCCGCCGTTAAACTCATCGGCGTTGAAGCGGCCGGGCTTGGGCTGGAGAGCGGAAAACATGCCGCGGCGCTTGCGAAAGGGAAACAGGGAGTGCTGCACGGAGCGATGCAATACTTGCTGCAGGATGAGGATGGCCAGGTGCAACTCGCCCACTCGATCTCGGCCGGCTTGGATTATCCGGGAGTGGGCCCGGAGCATTGCTATTTGAAGGACAATAACCTGGTCGAGTATGTTTCAATCACGGACAAAGAAGCGCTCGATGCGATGGTTCTTCTTTCCCGTATCGAGGGAATCATCCCGGCGTTGGAGTCCGCACACGCCGTGGCGCACGCCGTAAAAGCTGCTCCGGCGATGGGAAAAAAAGAAACGCTTATTGTGAACCTCTCGGGGCGGGGGGATAAAGATATGAGCACGGTAATGAACGCGATGAAGCTGTGACCTGAATTCTTGCTTCCGTACGGCTGCTACAGTTTTTCTGCTACGATAAAAATATCTCCTTTTCCGAAATGCCTTCCCAGCGTCAGTTTCTTCCAGGTATACCACAATACTTTCACAACAGCACGCGGGCCGATCTTTGTGCGTAATGTATGCCCCGTGTCTTTATCGTAGCCGGATGCTGATACGTTAAGTCCTGCATGCCCGAGGAGTTTTTCGAGCAGAGGGATCGGGTAAGGTCTGACATGGGTGGTATCGAGCCAAAAAGTCTCCAGAGCGACGTCAAGCTGAAGGAAATTCGGCGTAAGAATGACAATGCGTCCCCCTTTGCGTAAAGAGCGCGCAGCAAATTCAAAGAGCTGCATCACGGTCTTTGGTGCCATGTGTTCGATAATGTGGCTCAGCATCACGCCGTCAAATTGTTGGCGGGTTGTCTTTAGGAACTGCAACGCATCCTTCTCGAAAACGGTAAGCTTTTTCCCCTTGCATGCCATGATCGATTGATGGAATGTATCGATGCCGACTGCTTCGACGCCGCGTTCTTTGAGAAGTTCCATAAAGACACCGGTGCCGCAGCCAACGTCCAGCACAACCTGTCCGGGGGAGAACAGCTCCGCATATTTCTTTTGATAGGCACGGGAAAACTCGCTTCCCGCCATGAACTGACTTGGATTAAATTCCTTTGCCATCGGAGCCTTTACCTTGTCGGTGAATGATGGTGCGATAGATATCAATTGTTTTTTGGGCGGTTTCTTCCCAGGAAAATTGTTTTGCCTGAATTTTTCCCTTTGCCCTCATTTTCGAGACGAGGGAACTATTCGCTTCCAGCGCAAGCATGCCGCTGGCAAGCGAGTGCGGGTCGGCAACATCAACATACAGAGGCGCATCCCCGCCGACCTCGGGAATCGATGAATTGCGCGAAGCGATAACCGGTGTCCCCGCAGCCATTGCCTCGGCGACGGGGAGGCCAAACCCTTCATAGAGCGAAGGAAAAATGAAATATTGAGCTCCCGCATAGAGCGCCGGCAGACTCTCTTCGGGGACGTACCCGGTCAGGCGCACGCGATCCTGGATCCCGAGAGAGCGCAATGCGTGAAGAAGCTTCGGATATTCCCGCTGATCTGATATCTGCCCGACGAGTGCTAAGTTCGGATAATCGGGTTTTTGCCGGCAGACCATTGCCAGCGCTTCGAGAAGCGTAAAAACGTTCTTCCTCGGGTCGATGCCTCCGATATAAAGGCAATACGGCTGATCCAGTCCAAATCGGCTCCTGGCATTCTGTATCTGTTTCAGGGAATATTTTTGAAAATATTTCTCATCCACGCCAAGATATGTCACGTAGATCGAATCCGCAGGGACGCCGAAATGCTTTATGATATCCTTTTTTGAATGTTCCGAGATGGTGACGACCGCGGCCGAATAACGGACAACCCGGCGGGACCATGAGCGGACAAATGCCTGCTTCAATTGCTTCACCGGTCCGTATAATTGCTTCATCGAAATTGTGATGGTGTCGAGAATAGAAACACAGACCGGCCCTGGCGGGGAAAAAGGGGCATCGTCCTGAGTCGCAAAATGGCAAAGATCGAATGACTCCTTTGAGAGTAGCTTCGAGAGCGAAACCTGCGCCGCGAAATATTGCATCTGATAAAAATCTATTCCCGGCGTTTTGTGGTACATAAATTGTACCGGCAGACCGCCGATCTGAGGATCGATGGGTTTAGAACTATCGAGCAGGTATGTGAACTCGACCTCGTCCGTCAAAACGGGAAGGCGCGACAAAAGGTTGTGAACATAGGTACCAATTCCCCGGATCTTATGCTGTTTGTAGCCTTCCTGGGTCCCACGCGCATCGACAAGGATCCGATACTTCTTTTTCATACGGGGAGTCAAGATCTTTGCAGGAGAAATTTTAGTTTTGCTATTTCCCCCCACGAGACCGCTCTTGTGACGAACAATCCAGCTGAATAGAGTAATCCGCCAAGAATGATAAGCCAGACAACCGGGGAATGGTTCGTTGCCAAAAGAAGGGGGAGGAGGAAGGCATTGGCCAGAAGCACCTTGACCAACGGGAAAGACTCAAAGACATTTCCGAACTGCTTCCGCACGATAGCGGAAAGGAGAAAGAAACCAAGCAGTTCAGTCAGCACGGTCACGATGGATGCTCCCACAAACGAGATGATCGGGATGAGGATGAGGTTCGCGACCACGTTGAACAATGCATTGATCACCGAAACTCCCAGCACATACCGCTGAAGGTTCATCCCGCCGAGAATGAATCCAAGGATAGAGGTGACGGAACTTAACGGCACCCACCAGAGGAGAATTTGCAGAATAAATCCCGCCTCGCCGAACGACGCTACGTACAGCCGGCGAATGAACTGGTCCGCAATGATCGTCCCGCCGACCGCGATGGGAAGCGAAAAAATAAGAGCATAGAATATCACATTGGACGAGAGCGAGACCGCACTCTTTCTGTCCGATTCATACAGCTTGGCGATCATGGGAAACAAGGCAATGACGAAAGCCGACGAGAAGCTGGTCGCCGCAAGCACAATGTTATAGGCCGCCCTGTAGATTCCCACCGCCTGTTCGCTGACCATCACCGAAAGCATAACGGTGTCGATGTGAAAATAGATCATCACGGAGAGGCCGGTCAATGCGAACGGCATTCCCCCTGCCAACAATCTTCTTGCGAGCGGCAGGGAAAAGGCGAAATTCGGGCGTGCATGCCGGTAAGCAACTGCAGCGGAATACACGAGCTGGAAAAGCGCTGCGACGATCAAAAAGTAGAGGATCATTTCTATACTGGAATAGAGCCAGACCGCCGCTAACGTGAGCGCTACCTCGACGACCTTTGAGACGACGGAGATCTTTGCGTCAAGGTCCATCCGGTGGTTTCCCCTGAGAAGGCTTACAAACGAGGTGCTGAGGTTTTTGAGAAATAAGGCCAGAGCTGCAAGGAGGATGACGGTTCCGTGCAGTCGGGCGGCGTCGACAAACAGGGAAATCAGGAAAATCGCGGCAAAACCGGCCGTCGACAGAAAACACTTGGAAACGACTGCAGACCATAAGAGAGTACGGCTTTCGTCCTTGCCGACTGCTATTTCACGCACCAAAAAGGCGTCCAGTCCCAGATCAAAAAAGGGAAGAAATAAGGTGGTATAGGAAATAGCAAAATTGAAGAGGCCGAAGTTCTCGACATCAAGCCGGTTTGCGACGACAACGGTCGAGTAAAATGCGAGTAACTTCAATACGATCTGAGCTGCGAATAACCATACGGTGTTGCGAAGAAGTGTCTGGGCAGGGCGGACGGACGATTCCATTGAACCTATAAGTGTGAATTTTCTCGTATTGATGATACACAGAAGTTTTTACTTAATCAACGACGGGAAGTGTTCAGGCTTTCCGTTACAGAAGTCACCGGCCGGTCCTTTCTTTTAGGGTATTTTTTTGTAAATTGTGCACGACAAAGAAGACGGGCAATGCAGCAACACGCCTGAAGAGTTCCTGTCACAACGAACACCTCCGATGCCGCTCATAGGAATAGACGCAAGAAAATATCATGACTTCGGGATCGGAACATACATCCAGCATCTTCTCAGCGAATTCATATCGCTCCCCGCGGCCCCTGATTTCCACCTGTTCCTAGGTCCGCAGGACGCTGAGACTGTTGCTGTTCCCGAAAGATGGAAGACATCCGTTTCAGCCCACGGGAAATATTCCGTGGGAGAGTTTGCTTTTTTTGGAAGAGAAATTAATTCCAGGGGCGTCTCACTCTTCCATTCCCCCCATTATACTCTTCCCTTTGGCTTAAAATGTCCATCAGTGGTAACGATTCATGACCTCATTCATTTGCGGTTTCCGCGGGATTTTTCTTTATTGCAGCGGTCATATTCTTACGGAATGATGTTGCATGCGACCAGCAGCGCAGAGTTTATCATTACAGATTCAGAGTTCACTAAGCTCGATATTCTTCGGTCATTCCGAGTCAGTGAGGATAAGATCATTCCTATTCATCTCGGAGTCTCGGAGCAGTTTAGCCGGTCATCATCGTCAACAGAGTTCAGAGAGAAATTCCGGCTGGATCGTCCATATGTTCTCTTTGTTGGAAATACAAAGCCTCATAAAGGGATCGATGTTCTTCTTCGGGCATTCAACGAGGTGACCGCATCATATCCGGATTTAGGCCTGGTTTTTGTCGGCAGCGATCCCAAGTCGAATGCAGCATTCTCCGCAATAATAGATTCGCTGCATCTCTCCAGGAGAATTGCTTCGCTCGGCTGGTTGTCGAATGAAGATTTGAATCGCGCTTATCAGGGGGCCGAAATGTTTGTCCTTCCGTCGTTCTATGAAGGCTTCGGCCTGCCGGTGTTGGAGGCCATGGCATGCGGGACTCCCGTCATAGCATCGGATGCCGGTTCCCTTCCGGAGATTGCCGGAGATGCGGCGATACTCTGCGAGACGGGGAAATATAGAATGTTTGCCGATGCCATGGTGAACGTGCTGCGGGATCATCATTTGAAGAATACATTGATTCGAAACGGAATCGAGCGCGCCTCCAGATTTTCGTGGAAAGAAACTGCACGAAGGACACTCGAAGTATATCACCGCGCTATGTAGGAATATATGATCACTCCACCAAAAAGGATCGGCATCTTTGGCGGCACCTTCAACCCCCCGCATGCGGGACATTTGATCGTCGCTGAAAGTATTTGCGACCAGCTCGGGTTGGATAAGCTGTTTTTTGTCCCCTCATTCATCTCGCCGCATAAGAAAAAGGGGGAAGAAAAACTGGCGACGCACCGATTGCAGATGGTACGGCTGGCGGTTGGCTTAAACCCTCGATTTGATTTTTCCGATATAGAAATAAAGAGGAGGGGAACATCGTTCACCTATACCACCGTGGAAGCATTCAGGCTGAATTTCCCCGGCAGTAAATTGTTTCTGATTATCGGAGCGGATAACTACGCGGAGTTTGATACCTGGAAAAATCCTGAGCGGATACTCGAGCTGGCGTCGCTGGCGGTGATGAACAGACCATCTCAACAATTGAGAGCCCCCGAAAAGAGTAGCTCTAAGAAGGTAATATTCGCCTCGGTGCCTAACGTTGAAATATCCTCCTCGGAGATCAGGGAGATGATCCACCAGGGAAGGTCGATTCAGTATCTTGTTCCCCGCGTTGTCCAGCAGTACATCCAGCGCCATCGTCTTTACCGGTAACGAGTTTGCCTCCTCAAAAAGAAAAACCCCCGGTCGTACGGGGGTTTTTCTTTTCATCGGGCGTAGAGCCGTAGCCCGCCTACTTCGCTTGGATCGCCTTTATCTCCCGGATCCTTTGGTCCACCATGTTTCTGATCCCGGGTATGCGTGAATAGACCTCGGCGACATGGTTCATGGTCGCGATAGCTTTGTCATACTCCTTCAGGGATTCATACGATTGCGACAGGACGATAAGAGGGTTATACTGATCCAATTGCTCGGTCATCTGTGCGTTCGTCAGGTACGGGTTTAATTCCGTTACGAGCTCCGCGGCAAATTGACGTGCGTGGAGAGTATCTCCGTTTATTCTGTAAATTTCCGCGATGTCGGCTTTGGACCGATAGTCGATGGAGAGAAGAGCATGCGGAATGACCTGTTCCATTCTGTTCAGCGCTGCGATAGCGCCGGCCGAATCGTGCTTGACGTTCGTGAGATAGACGGTGAGCGAGAGGAACGCCTGCCGGTAATTCATGATAAGCCGGCGCTGGTTTTCGTCGAAATGCACCGCCGGATCCTGGAGTCCCCGCCACCGAAAACCGAATGACGGCGTTTGAAGCGGAGTTTGAACATCCGTCATGAGCTGCTTTCGAAGAACGTTCTCATTCACGCCTTCCCAAAAATTGCGGACTTTCCGGGGAACGAGCTTCATCGCAAGCCCGCGCATCTCCATATGGTCCTGAAGACCGATCTTGCTGTCGTCTCCGCCTGTTGTTGCAAAGTAGATCGGACGCTCCCACCGGTTCGTGCGGACAATGTCAAAGACAAGAATGTCCTGCACCCTGAGCGCTTTGATATTTCCGAATTGCAGCGTTGCCGGCATGACGAATTTTACCGTATCCACAATTTCCGACCCGAGTGAATGTTGGAGGGCAACATCGGAATTTGCCGGAGGCGTTGACATCGTGTCCCATTCTTCCTTGGCGCTCCGCGGCACGGGGAGTGAGAACATCTGCGGTTCATACTGCACGGGCTGAATGCCCGTGATCTGATCGTCCGTCATGCTGATCGGCACCTTTTTCGCTCCGAACGGTTCGGTATCTTTCAGCTGCTTGATGTACCAATCGGTGTTCGCAAGGCTCAGGCAGATGACCCTGACGTCTCTTCTGACTCCTTCGACATCCTGCAGGTACCACAGCGGGAAGGTATCGTTGTCGCCGTTGGTGATGAGGATGGCGTCTTTCTCAGTGCTCTGAAGCAGGTTGTACGCGTAGTCCCATGCGAGGTAGTGCCCGTAGCGGCTGGACGGATGGATGTTGGACCGGAGCATGTTCGCCGGGACGAAAATAAACGCAAGTGCCAGCGCGCAATAACCGGCGATCCTCGCCTGCTGTTCTTTCAGTATCTGCTCAAGATAATTCACGATGGCAAGTGTCCCCATGCCGATCCACAGACAGAACCCGAAGAAGGAATAGACGAAGAAGTAATCACGCTCGCGCGGCTGCTCCTGCTGCATGTTGAAGTAGACCGCGAGGGCAAAGCCGGTCAGCACGAAATAGATCGTCATGATGAAGGCCATCTTTGGGTCTATCTTCCAATGATAATAGAACCCGATCAATCCGATAAGAAAGGGGATGCCGAACAATTGAGCGAACTTGACTCCGGCCCCCTGCCAGTCGTCCTCCTTGCCGATGAAATTCCAGCCGAAATACCTGAGGTACATATGGTTGATCTGGTATCGCCAGAAATAATCGCTGTCGCTCGTGTACTGTTTGAAATATTCCATCTTGTCCGGTTCGTTCGACCAGCGGCGTTGGAGGAGCGGCGTCTCGCCGTACTGCTCTCGTTCGAGATACATCACAAGGCGTTTGAGCGTATTCGGGTTGTCCTCGTTGATCGGGGGGTTGGCATTCGACCGGATGTAGACGACGGCATAGATCGAATATCCGAGAAGAATGAACAGAAACGACAGCGCCGCAATGTTCAGGATCCTCTTATTGGTTTTGATGGAATGGTACAGCAGATAGAACGCCGCCAGCGGGAGAACGACGGCGGCCACAACCCACAGGTCGGTCGTGATCCCGAAGACCTCGCCGGCAAGCATCGACGGGTACCATTTCACAATGCCGGGATACGCGCTGAAAAAGATCAGCGAGGCGACAACGCCGAACTTGATAATGTCCGTTGAAAAGAGGAATTGTTTCAACGATTGCTTGTAGAAACGGAAATACACCACGAGAATAGCGACGAAGAATCCCATAAGCCCGTGGATGTGAATACCCGTTGTCAACCCGACAAGAAACGTGATCAGGAGCAAATAGGCGTCGGAGTGCGGTTCCTCGTATTCTTCATGCCACCGGAGGGCGAGCCAGATGATGATGGCGGTGAACAAGAGGCTCGTGTTCCTCGTTTCGGTCTCGAGAGCGTTAAACCAGAATGTCGTACTGAATGTCAATGCAAGGGCGCCGATCGCTGCGGAACCGTAGACCGCGATCCGGTCGAACGGAGCTTCGGGCAGATCATGACGCAGGAGGATCACCCTCACGGTAATAAGGTACAGAAGCGTCACGACGATCGCGCTCGCCAGCGCGTTGATGAAATGCATGCGGACGGCGATGTCCGAGAACAGCGGGATCATCGAAGCGACGCGCATGACGATGACGAGCAGAGGAGAGCCCGGAGGATGCTGAACCTGAAGGAGATACGATGCCGCGCAATGTTCCGGTACGTCCCAGAAAACGACGGTCGGGGGAAGCGTATAAAGGTATGTGCACATCGTTACTGCAAAAACTGCAAGAGCGACAAGACGATTGATCTTTTTATGTCCCATGTTCACTGAGTGGATAGATGAAGAATGCGGTTCCAAAACTATATAGTATATGGCATTATTTCCTCGAATTCAAGGCCGAAGTGATTTTCTTCCCGCCATTGAGTACTATTCTTCGATTGTGTATATTGGAACAATATGACTCTGCCTCGCGGAAGATGAGGGGATTCCTTTGGTTTTGTCTTCAATGCGAAAGGATGAAAGGCAGCAGGAGATTCGGCTGTCTCAGAGGCGGGGAAAGAAAAACATCTTTGAAAGGAAGAAAATGGGAAATCTTGGTGCACCTGAACTGATCTTGATCCTTCTCGTCATCCTGATTTTTTTCGGCGCTAAAAAAATTCCCGAAATCGCGCAAGGATTCGGGAAGGGAGTCAGAGAATTCAGGAAAGCGAGCAAGGACATTCAGGAAGACATCGCCGCGGATGAAGCAAAAGTTATCGAAGAGAAAAAGAACGTCTGTCCATACTGCAGCGCTCCCTTTGTCGAGGGGGCAAAATTCTGCCCTTCATGCGGAAAATCTCTTTCCGGCGTGACGTGCTCAAAATGCCATGCGAACAACCCCGTGGGAAGCAGATTCTGCAAGGAATGCGGCAACCAGCTCACGGCCTGATAACGTTACGGCTCCGCGTAGACGTCTGATTTTTATCGATGGTACTGCCTATGATCTCTCAAGAGTTTCTGGCCAAGATTCCGATTTTTGAAAAGCTCTCATCGGCTGATCTCGAAGTCTTGCGTACCCTGTGGCATCCCCGGGATTTGAAGCAGAACGAAGTGTTGTTCCGGAAAGGGGAGAGCGGGTCTTCGATGTACATCATCGAGGAAGGGAGTATTGAGATTTCAGTCCCGTCCCAGACCGAGAAAAAGGACATACGGGTCTCCCTCCTGAGCCAGGGAGAATTTTTCGGCGAGCTTTCTCTTGTTGACGGGCTTCCCCGGACGGCCAAAGCCACGGCAACCAGCGACAGCCGGCTTCTGGAAATGATGCGCGATCATTTCATCCAATTTGTCACCACCCGTCCCACGGTGGCGATCTCGATGATCAGCGAGATGGGAAAGCGGCTGCGCGCGACGAACGACCTTGTGACGACGCTCGCTTCGAAAAACGTGAATGTCGAGATGGAGGAGCAATTGAGCTTCGGGGACAGGCTCGCCGACAAGGTCGCAGATTTTGTAGGAAGCTGGACGTTCGTCATTTATTTTTTCGTCTGCCTTATCCTGTGGATTCTACTTAACGTCATGGAGTTTATTTTCAAACCGTTCGACGCGTATCCTTTTGTCTTCCTCAACCTCGTCCTTGCCGTGGTCGCCTCTCTGCAGGCCCCCTTGATCATGATGAGCCAGAATAGAGCCCAAAAACAGGACCGTTTGAAGGCGGACCTCGACTACCAGGTGAGTTTGAAATCGGAATTAATGCTCCAGCAGCTGCATGTCAAGACCGACGAAATGCGCGCTCTCGAATTCGAAACGATGGAGCAGATACTCAAAAAGGAGCTCGCCTACATCCGCCATCAACTTCAAGAGATTCGTAATCTCCCCGCTGAGGCCCCTCTGCCGAAAGATAGTTGAACCGCCCAACGCCCAAACGTGCTTAATTACCTTTTTCTTTCCGGCAGGATGAATTCGAAGGAAAATTGTCCCCGTATGGTCTGGCTGAAATGATCCCCTATTCAATTTAATTTTGTGGGTGTCTGAGTTGACGGGGTCACGGTCATGTCGTACGTAGGGTAAGTTCCGTCGCTGAGGCCGATTTTTCCAACCCCTTCAAAGACAATCCCGGAATCACTCCCGGCCGTCTTGATCGTGTACGTCCCATTGGCGTTGTCCGTGAATGCCGTCGTTGCGAGCTGCGCCAGGCCTGTCGCGTCAGCGGTGAGGGCGGAAAAAGTATTGACTCCTCCTCCAAGAGAGGTCGGCTTTGAATAGTATTGCTGGGCCTTGATCGCGAGTTTTTTCAGATCGCCGATGACTGCGGCGCGGTTGTGGTCAATCGCGTTGTCCTGGTACATCGCAATGCTGACCGCGATCGCCACGCCGACCACGATCACGCCGAGAATGACGAGAAGAATCTGTTGTTGTCCCATGAGAGAAGTTGATTGGAAGTCGGGTGAAGCAGCTATCGATGCTCGCTGCGCGTGTGCCGGAAGAGGAGGATTTTCTTGGCTTTACAGTCGGCCGTTATAAAACAAAAAACCCTCATCTTCTCTTCTTTGCGAAGCCAAGGGTCTTTCCCCTCAATCCCCACTCCATCCCCAGGCTTACAGCCAACCCAATGTATATGTAATCAAGGGGAGAGTCAAGCGTTAACAGCAGGCCTATTGCGGAGATCTTTTTTGAAGAACGGGGTTCATGGCTAAAGTCCCGACAGACATTCCCGCACCGCAGCTAGAAAGTGCTTTTGGTCAAAAGGCTTCTGGAATGTGTAATCTGCGCCGAAATGCTGAGCCATCCGGAGATATTGTTCCGGCTCAATTTTCCCTCCCCCCGAAATGGCGATGATCGGTGTTTTCCTGCTCTGTCCCCGGATTTCCATGATCGTTTCAATTCCTTCTTTTTCCGGCATGACGATGTCCGTGATGATCAGGTCAAACGTTTTGGATTCGATCATTTTTAAGCCGAGGCTCCCGTCGTGCGCTCCTTCCACGTCGTACCCGGCTTCCGACAGGAGTTGCACGATCATTCCGTTCATGATTTCATCATCGTCGATCACAAGTATTTTTGCCATACGAACCTTTATTGTTGATGATCAATAATATCCCTGATAATTCCGCTCAATTCGTTTGCGCGAAAAGGCTTCATTAAGATGTGGTCAATGCCGATCGCGGCCACTCTCTCCGGGTTCAATTCGCTGCTGAATCCGGTACAGAGAACAACCGGAAGATCGCTTCGTATTTTCAACGTTTCTTTTGCCAGTTCCATTCCCGAGATGCCCGGCATGGTCTGGTCGGTGATCAGGATGTCGATGTCGCTCGAGTGTTGTTGAATGAAATGCAGCGCCTCGATGCTTTCGGTAATGCCGATCACGGTGTATCCCATCGGGGCCAGTATCTCTTTCGTCATTTCGATGAGCATCGGTTCATCGTCGACAAAGAGTATTGTTTCGTCGCCCGACAGCTTCTTCAATGCCTCCTCATCCGTTATTTCTGGGACCGGATCATCGACCGCGGGGAAGAAGAGTCTGAACGTTGTCCCTCTTCCAACGATGCTTTCCACCCGAACATCTCCTCCGAACGATTGGAGGACCCCCAACACGACGCTGAGCCCCATTCCCGTGCCGATCCCGACCGCCTTCGTCGTGAAGAAAGGTTCGAATGCCCTCGCGAGCGTCGCGGCATCCATTCCGCATCCCGTGTCGGACACTTCCACGACGGTATACTCGCCCGGCGTGATCTCTCCGACTTGACCGTGAAAACCTTTATCGAGCATGACAGACAGAAGGCGAAATGTCAGCGTCCCCCGCCTTTCCATGGCATCAACCGCATTGGTGGCAAGATTCAGAAGCACTTCATGGATCTTGGTCGAATCAGCTAAGATCGGCTTTGCGGTCTTGTCCAGTTCGGAGAGGATCGTGACGGAGGAGGGGATCGAAGCCTTCAGCATGTCCAGCACTTCTCTGATGACCGGCCGGACCGAAATGATCGCTTTTTGCGGCGCTGTCTTTCGGCTGAATGTCAGTATCTGTTGGATCAGATTTTTTGCCCTTTCGGTAGCTTTGAGGACTTTGAAGAGATTTCGCTCGAGTTTTGAGTTTTTCTCGGCATACTGAAGCGACATTTCAGTATAGCCGACAATTCCGCCGAGCACGTTATTGAAATCGTGCGCAATGCCTCCGGCAAGGGTCCCGATGCTTTCTAATTTTTGCGACTGCAGAAGGCGGCGTTCCAACTCGAGTTTTTTCTCTTCGCTCCGTTTCAAGTCGGTGATGTCGCGCGTGATGGAGAGAATGTGGGGGACGCCTTCCATTTCGATGATGGAAGCGGACATTAGGCCGACGATGATCTCACCATGCTTCGTCCGGAAGGGGGCCTCGAGGTTGTCGAACCTTCCGTTTTCCCGCAATCCGTCGATCAACTTTTCCCTGTCCTCGGGATGCACCCAGATATCGAGTCCGAGCGATGTTTTTCCCACCATCTCTTCTTCCGAGTAGCCCATGATGCGGGTGAAGCCCGGGTTGATCGAAACGTACATCCCGTCATCAAGCCTGTTAATGTTCACCGCGTCGGGATTTGTCAGGAATGCCGTTTTGAACTTGTCCTCGCTCTGCCTCAGCAGCCTCTCCGCTCGGTTCCGTTCCGTAATGTCTCTCCCGATCGTCGACGCAGCGACAATGCGTCCGTCGGGATCCTTGATCGGCGATATCGTCAGGGACATCTCGATCCGTTCGCCGTTCTTTTTCTGGCGGACAGTTTCGTAATGGACCAGTTTCGAACCCGCCTTGATTTTATCGAGAATCTCCTCCATGTCGTCCGAAGAGCCGGGGGGAAGGAGGATGGAGATGGGCTTCCCGATCACCTCGCTCGGAGAGTAACCGTAGATCGATTCCGCCCCTCTGTTCCAGCTGGTAATGATGCCCTCCAGCGTCTTGCTAATGATGACGTCGTCGGACGATTCGACGATAGCGGCAAGTTTTCTGGCATGAGCTTCGCTTTCTCTGAGCGCCTCTTCGGCCCGTTTTCTGTCGGTGATATCCTCTACGGTACCGTCGTAATAGAGCGTGTTGCCGGCTCCATCTTTGATCGCACGGGCGCTTTCTCTGACGTGAATGATCGACCCGTCGCTTTTCTTCCAGGCCGATTCCAGCCCTCGAATCTCGCCGCATCGTTCCATCTGCTCGACAAACTGCCGGCGTTCGTACGACGGCTCGAACCCTTCGCGGTTCAAGTTTCTCGACTTCAGTTCGTCGAACGTCTTATATCCGAGCTTTTCAATGATCGTGGGGTTCGCAAGGAGGATGGTCCCGTCGGGCTTTGTACGGTACAGCCCGATGGTTGAGTTTTCGTAGACGGACCGGAATCTCTCTTCACTTTCCCGGAGCGCCTGTTCAGCCTCTTTGCGTTTGGTGATATCGCGAATGACCAGCACTAATTTTTCAGGCCGGCCATCACGGTCACGAATAAAGTCTGTGTTGACCTCAATGTCGAACGTGCTTCCGTTTTTACGCAACGCCCGGTACTCGTTCGACCGCATCGGCTCGCCATGGAGTCTCGCCGCGATGTTGGCGAGAGCGCGAGGCCGGTCGCTTGGAACGATAAAATCCACGATATTCAACCCGCGCGACTGCTCTTCGGAATCATAACCGAACATGGAAACGGCGAGCGGTGAGATCATCTCAATACTTCCGTCGAGCCGGGCGAAGGTAATGTTGTCGGGGGACGCATTGATAATGGAGCGGTAGCGCTCTTCGCTTTCGCGCAGATCCTTTTCCATTTCCGTCCGCTTTGTAATGTCCCGGAACGACCACACGCGTCCGCTGTGTTGTCTCCCGTTGGTTATCGATGAGGAATACCGCTCAAAGACCCTGCCGTCCTTGCAATACACAGTGTCAAAATCGAAGCCGTCGGATCCTCGCAGCTGCTGAATCTTCGAACGGAATGCTTCCGGGTCCGTAACCTCTGTCAGGACATGATTGAACACCTCTGTTTCATCCCCCGAATCGATCAATGATTGAGGGATCCTCCATAGTTCGGCAAACCGCTGGTTGGATTTTATTATTCTCCCTTCACTGTTCACGGCTGCAATGCCGTCGGCGGTCGACTCCAGAATGGCATTCATGTTATGCTCGTTCTCGCGCAGGGCCGTTTCTGCCTGCCGCCGCTGGGTAATATCTTCAATAATGGAGATGAAATACTGAGGCGTACCGGAAGTGTCTCGAACACACGAAGTCCGCAGATTGATCCAGACGACAGATCCGTCCTTTCGGAGGTAACGTTTTTCCGTAGTCAGTGTCCGGGTTTCGTCGGCCAGCAACGAGTTCAAATTCACGAGGCTATTTTGCAGGTCTTGCGGATGTGTGATATCCTGAAACCTCATTGTCATCAGTTCGTCCCGGGAATAGCCGACGATCTCACACCATCGGGCATTGACCAGAATGAATCTGCCGTTAAGCGAAACATGAGCTATGCCGAGGGCCGCCTGAGCGAACGTGGCTCGAAAACGCTCTTCCGTTTCGCGAAGCCTGTCATACAATCTGTCCATTGGCTTGAACGAAAAAAGATAGACGAGGGGAAACGTAATCAACGTAAACAACCCCGCCTCGGTAAGCGACGTCGTCCAGCTTTCGCTCTTGAAGAAAAGGGGGAGAATCTTTACGCTGGCTATCTCGCTCGCCACCATGGCTCCGCCAAGGATGACCAAAAGTCTGAGTGTCGGCTTCCCCGGTATTTTCATTCCCATACTATTCCCTTCATGCATTGACGTAATGATCGGATCCCTGGAGCAGGAAAATCCTTACACAGCTTTTTCTTTGCCGCGAAGCTTTTCAATGGCCGGCTTCACATGACTGTGATAGCAGTCGGGACAAATGCCGTGCGAGAACGAGGTGTCGGTCTTCTGCTTGATGTGCTTTTCGATTGACACCCATGTGTCGTCATCCTGGCGGATCCGTCTACAGTAGGAGCAGATCGGGAGGATCGACTGAAGCTGCCGGATCTCGTGCTGCATGTTCAGGATGCGTTCCGCGACCTGCAAGCGCGCGGCCAGCTGCTCCGAGTCGAACGGCTTTGTGAGAACATCATCGGCTCCGGCTTTCATCGCTTCAAGATAACTTCCTTTGCCCCGGAGAACGGTGAGGAAAATGATGAACGTGTACGCATTCCTGTTCTCTGACCGGATCATGCGGGTCAATTCCAGGCCGTCCACCTGAGGCATCATCCAATCCGTAATGACGATCCTGGGATTCTTAGCCTGGTAGACGCTCCATGCCTCTTTGCCGTCCGAGGCGACAGACACTTCGTAATTGAGGCTTTGCAGCTGTTCCGTGATCAGGAGCTGGGAGACGACGTCGTCATCGACAACAAGAATTTTCATAAAAGGTCATCCTTTGGGATTAATGTCTCAAGCTGCGACACTGTTTTTTTAAGGGCCTCCTCGAGTTCATCGACCAGGTGTTCGGTCTCTGCGAGATGGCCGTTGATTGCAAGAAGTTCTATATGCTCGCTAAGTTCTGCAACTGCGACGGCGCCGATTTGAGCGGCGCTTCCCCGAAGGGCATGAGCGGCCATTCGGATCTTCCCGGCATCCTGTGCAACCGCCGCTTCACGCATCTGAAGAATTCTTTTTGGCGAGTCATTATCGAGCTGCCGCGTGATGCGTCGTAACAGGCTGGGATGTCCGTGCGAGGTGATGCTGTTAATTTCTTTGATGCGTTCCGGATCTATGACGGTCGCGGGGGGCGCTGTCAGGACCGAAGACGCCTGAACGGGTTGGGGTGTGCCCGCGTTGATCGCGATGCGCGGCAGCCACTTTCTAAGGATTCCCTCGATGTCAGATTTCCTGAACGGCTTCGCAACGTAATCGTCCATCCCGGCCTGAATGCATCGCTCCCGGTCCTCGTTGAAGGCATTGGCCGTCATCGCGACGATCACGGGCCTGTCCCTCCGCTGATCACTGCTCCGGATGAGCCGGGTTGCCTCATAACCGTCCATCACGGGCATTTGGCAGTCCATAAAGATCAGATCAAACGGAGTCCGAAGATTCGCTTCGACAGTTTCACGGCCGTTGCCGGCGACTGCCGCCTGCACGCCGAATTTCTCGAGCATCCCCTTGGCGACTTCCTGATTGATTTGATTGTCTTCAGCGATCAGAATGCGGACATCCTTGCCGACGATCATCGGCGCATGATCCTCTTTGCCGCTTGAAATTGGGGGGGGATCAGGGGAATGATCGTGTAGCCGGTCTATGATATGGACTGCTGATGGTTCCCGGACCGCGTGTTGAGCGTGAAGCGGGAGAGTAAACCAAAATGTGCTTCCTTCCCCCTCGTGACTTTGAACGCCGATCGACCCTCCCATTAGTTCCACCAGCTGTTTGGATATCGCAAGGCCGAGACCGGTTCCGCCGTATTTTCTCGTTGTCGACCCGTCTCCCTGGGTGAAACTCTGGAAGAGGTTCTTTTGAATTTCATCGGCAATGCCGATGCCGGTGTCGGAGACCGAAATCTTCAGCATCGGGTTCTCAACGCCCGGCGGTTCGATCGATGCGCTTATCGCGATCGAGCCCCGGTCGGTAAATTTGATCCCGTTACCGACGAGGTTCATCAGGATCTGCCGCAGACGCAACGGATCTCCCAGCAGATTCGAAAGGCATTTCTCAGGGAGATCCGTTTTTATCTTCAGCCCTTTTTCAGCCGCTTTTCCCTCAAGGATCGCGGCGACCTCGGCGACGATCTGTCCCAGGTCGAAAGGAATTCGTTCGAGTGTCAGCTTGCCCGCCTCGATCTTTGAAAAATCAAGAATGTCGTTGATGATCGCGAGGAGGGTATCTCCTGATGCACGGATGATCGCCGCGTACCTCCGCTCTTCGTTTGGAAGTTCAGCGCCGAGGAGAAGTTCTGCCATGCCGATGATGCCGCTGAGGGGGGTCCGCAGCTCGTGACTCATGTTCGCCACAAATTCGGATTTGAGCCGCGAAGCCCTGACGGCAATTTCTTTCGCGGCGATCAGCTCCTTTGTCCGTTCCTCAACCTTCTGCTCGAGGAGCCTGTTTTGATTGCTGATACGGCGGTATAATTCCAGCTGTTCGAGGCCGGCGGCTGTCTTGAACAGGATTATCGACATCAGGTTGAGCGCCAGCTTATTCGGGATAGATTCAGCGCCGGCCGCGATGCCCACGAACATCCCGATGACGCTCCGCCGGGTCTCAAGGCCGTGCAGGACGAAGACGCGCCCGTCGGTTCGGGACGGAATAGGAATAGGCCTGCTTTGATGCAGCGCCCAGCCAAAAAGGCCCTCGTCGATAAACTGGTTCACCTCGTTAAGAATCAGATGACGGTCGCCTGGCGGATCGACATCGTCCAGGGTAAATTCATTGGTCGACTCGTCGGGGATGAAAAAAGCCGTCGTCTCCAGCCCGACAAGGCGGCGAAGATGTTCGCGCGTCGAACTGTAAATCGAAAGTTTATCCCAGCCTGATTGCAGCGAGGATTGCTCGTCGTCGATGGTGGAAACTTCTTCGAACGACTCGAGCATCCATTGGTTTGTCTCCTCGAGAAAACGCACGCGCTCCAGCAGCGCTTCGGCGCTCGGGCCCGCCTGATGGTCTGCATCTGTCATGATTCCCCCGCATGAAACATTTTCAAAACACTGTCGAGATTCCGGTCCACGAGGTCGAAGATTTGAGGAAGAAATCCCGGGTTAAGCCCCAACGCCAGCCATGCCTCCTCGTCGAAAGGAGGGACGCATATTTCTCCGCTGCTCCCGCATTGGATGGTGTGAGCTACGACATCGGCGATGTGGATGACGCACGCCTCGTCGCGGTAACGGCTTGCAAGCATGGGAGTGTGGTGATACCGGATAACCTCTTCGAGGCTTCCCGGAAGGCGCCATGCTTCGATCAGCGCCCCGCCGACCGCGGCATGGTCGAAGCCGACAATTTCCTGCTCGGCTTTGAACATGGGAGCGGGATGTTCAGTGATGGAATCGAATACCTCGTCCATCACGTCGGGTATTTTATCGTACATGATCAGCCTTCCGACATCATGGAGAATCCCGGCGACAAAAAAGCGCTCGACGTTCGATTCACGGTTGAGACATGCGATGACCCTCGCTGCAAGGCCGCACGCGATACCGTGCTTCCAGAATGATTCCATCGAAACGAACCGCTCGGGAATATTGCGGAAGAGTTTCACGATCGACGTTGCGATCGAGAGATCATGCAGCTGCTGCGTGCCGATGATCATCACGGCCCGCGATATTGTATCGATTTTTCTTGGAAACCCGAAATATGCGCTGTTGACGATTCGGAGGAGCCTGGCGGTCAAGCCGGCATCCTGCATGATAATGGCGCTGATTTGGGCCACGGTCGTCTGCCGGTTGAAAATTGCCTCATGCAGCCGGTCATGGACTACCGAAATGGAAGAAAGCCTTTCCGATCCGTCGATCAGTTCCCGGGGATTGTTCAGCATGGCGACCCTTCTTTCGATTTCGCTCCGGCGATGCGGCTGATTGCGATTCGCTTGAGCTCTTTCGAGAAGGCGTTCGCTTCGTTGACATATCTGAAAAGCACTGCTGCTTCGGCTGTCGCTTCTTCTATGAACCGGGGGGGGGTCTGAGGCTCCGTCGTCCCTTCGCATTGCTTTGTGCTGGCTTCGTCAACACTCACTTCAGTAATGCCCCACGTTTTTAAGATCTTGATTCCTGATTGAGTGACCGCAGTCCCCTTTTGCAGCAGCATCGTGCCGTGAAGGTCGCTGACAGCTTCATCAATGATCATCCCTTCGCTGAGTTTGTCGAGAGAAATTTTTCCCATGGGGTTTTTGTCATCAATGTTGATCGTGACTGTTTCTTGAGCAGGGCTCCATTGAGGGGGTCGAACGGAGGCGACCCGTTTGCGATAGAAGGAAAATTTGTTTCTCCTTCGTATTAGTCCTGAGGAGGCAGAAAACGTAAACCTTACCTCCGGAGCGACGCCCCCTGCAATAATATCTCTCCCCCTATTTACTTGAGCAACAGGCGTGCCACGACGAACTTATTCGTATGCGGCGGAATCCTCTGAGAATCGCGAAAATACTCGGATACGGATTGCGCAGAAGGGAGGGGAGTGCTCGATGCTAATCGTGCTGGCTAATTTCAGCCAAGTGGCTGGTAACGAAGTGATGTGAATGGAAGAAAGGAAGGACGGCCGTATTGAAGAAATCGAATGAATATTTTTATTATTTCGCCGCCGGGGAGTACGGAGTGATGCTATTGAATTTGATCACCACCGAAGGAGAATTCACTGATGGAAGGTCGAGGGTCTTGGTCTCACTGTATCTGTCGTAAATACTCTCAACGAATACTCCCGAGAATGTCACTAATTGACCGACGCCGAGATGAGCGACTTGCTGATATGGTTTTGTCCCTTTGTCGATGACGGAGTTGTCTTTCCATGTGGGCCAGCGCTGGTAGTGGGTTTGATAGGAGACCAACAGCATCCCAGCTTCGCTGACAATTCTCAGAAATGTCCATGCCCCTTTATTTTCATTCCGTACTTCTGCAATTCGGCCTATCCAGTTGTCAATATGTTTCTTCCTCTCCTTGAAGAATTTCGTTCGTGCTTTATCACATTCATCCAGGATAGCCGAACGTTGCGCATCCGTTGTGGCAGATTGAAGCTCGTACCGAAAATGGAGGTTGGTCTGATGAAAGGTAATTTGGTCGGAAGGATATTGGATCCCAGGAGCCTGGGACATCGCCCGATAGTCATCGGCATCTTGAGAGAGGCCTTTTTCCCCCTCGTTGTGCCGTGAGCAGGAGGGAAGGAGGAGGAGCATACTCAAAAGAAAAGGAAGGAGGCTGAATCGGCGGTCGGGGACGGTCACTGTTCTCATCGTTTGTTAGTATGAGCTTGAAGAGGCGGTTGTCAGATTTTATTGTGCCTTATCGGCAAAAGTAAAACTGAGCATGATGCTCATGCAAAGCACGCCGGCAAAAAATGCGACGAGACTCCACATCTTTTCCCGTGAGAGTTTGCCTCCTCGAAGCAAAAAATATCCGGCCAGCATGTTTGCGAATCCCCAGAGAACATTGACAAATGGGGAAGAGAGTCCTCTGCCGGGAGGATTGGCGAACGGCGAAGGGAATTTATCTCCTGAAACTCCGTGAATGAAATGCGGTACGGTATTGGCCAGGAAGAGGCCGGCCAGGAAACACATCACATAATGATACCATTTCATGGAAAGGGTCCTCCATATTGATTCAGCCGGATTGACTTATTGTATTGCCGGGTCCTTCTCAGACACGATTCTCTCGTTTCCCCCATCGACGGGGAGGCGAGGTTGATGATCCTTGACGGAAAGCCATGTGTTGTACTGCATGTCTCCTTTAGCACCGTTATGTTCTTTGCACATCGGAAAGAGGTTTTCGACGGAAGTATGCCCGTTATTCGACCAGGGAATCCGATGGTCGAGGGTTTCGTACGGTTTCTTGCATCCTGGCACAGTGCATATATTTCCTTTCAGGAGAACAACCGCTCTTTCCATCTCCTCCGGCCATTCGTGGGAGTCAACAAATCCGTCATGTTGTTGCTCCGGCGATGGCAATCGAAAGCTCTGTTTCGCGTTCGGACAGATAAGAGTCTTATCTCTGTCTCCCCAGTCGTTGGCGTGCCGTTTGCTGCATTGTGGGCACCGATAATTCCATTTCACATGAGTGTCCCCGATGGAGGTTGGATGCGAGAAGAATCAATTGACCAGAGCCGGATGGCTCCGTCGATCATTGCGGAGGCTTTGTCTTTTCCGCGCCGCTTCCCTCACTCGACGCCAATATATCATATTTTATGAACGCCGTCAAGTGGCATTCCTGCCATACGATGGTTGAACGCCCGATGGACATTGTTTGCTTGAGTAGAAACCGCGACAGAGAACGATTTCACTCCGACGGTTTTCGGGAAGTATGAGGCTTCTTCGTGATAGACTTAAACGCCGTCCGCGTTCGGGTTTTTCCCCGGTGCGGACGGCGCTCAGCCCTCTGACGGACTCTCTAATAGCTCTCTTTTGACAACAAGACCTTCCCCTTGAACACGCGGTAGACGAAGATCGTATACCCAATAACGACCGGCATGCCTATCAATGCGATAACCAGCATCGTGCCGAGTGTCCCTTGTGTCGAAGATGCATTATAGATCGTGAGACTGTTTGCAAGATCGATGTTCGAGGGGACGAGCCTCGGGAATAGACTCACAGCAGCAAGCCCGATCATCGCGGCAATGAGCGTGGAAGACGCAATGAACGTTTTGAAATACTGCCCCCCCTTTGCTGCGATCGGGATGTAGATGACCGACCCGAACAGCAGGAGAATGAGAAGCCAGAAAAGCGGATTGCTTAACACTCCCTGAAAGAGGAAACCCGCTTCAAAAAACGTCGCCAGCGTTGCAACGGCGTAGAGGGCAACAAACGTGATCCAAGAAGGAGTAATCCATTTTACAATCCAGCCACGATGATCATCCGTTGTTTTCATGGCCAGATAGATTGCCCCGTGCATCACGAAAAGTGCTAGCGAGAGGAGGCCAACCGCCACGGAATAAGGATTCAACAGGCCGAGGAAACTTCCAACGAAAGTGCCGGTTGCATCGATCGGAACGCCCCGAAGGATGTTGCCGAACGCTACGCCCAGCAGAACCGCGGGGAGAAGGCTTCCGAGGCCGAATGCCCAATCGCATGCCGCCCGCCAGCCCGGCGAATCGACCTTGCTGCGGAATTCAAACGACACGGCCCGCAGAATTAAGGCAAGCAATAAGAGCATTAAGGCGAGATAAAACGCGCTGAAAACGGTGGCATAGACGATCGGGAATGCGGCGAAGAGTGCGCCGCCCCCCGTCAGGAGCCACACCTCGTTGCCATCCCATACCGGCCCGATCGCGTTGATGTTGATTCGTCGACGTTCTTCCCCTTTCGTGAATAGATGTACGACGCCAACACCGAAATCAAAACCATCCAAAATTGCATAACCGATCAACAAAACCCCCACGAGTAAAAACCAAACGGTGTTCAGGTCCATTAGCGTACCACCTCCTTTGCTGGCTGAGAGAACGAAATACCATTTGCAGCTTCAGGTCCATGCTTCATTTCCTGAATAAACAGATAGATGTACAAAGAACCGAGCAGGAGATAGATAAGGCCGAATAAAATCACGGAGAAGAGAATTTCTCCTGCGCTGACGGTCTTGGAAATGGCGTCGCCGGTTTTCATGATATGGTACACGATCCATGGCTGCCGGCCAACTTCGGCAGTGATCCATCCGAGTTGGCAAGCGATGACGGGAAAAGGCATCGACCACACGAAAAATTTTAAGAGTCGGCGGCTTTCCCACAGCTTCTTTCTGCGCAGCTGCACAAACCCGAAAGACATCATCGCAATGAAGTAGAGCCCGAGCAGCACCATGTTGTGGTATGAAACGAACGTCGGCCAGAGCGGCGGGATTTGGTCCTGTGAAAATTCATTGATGCCTTTGACCGGCGCCTGGAGATCGCCGAATGCCAGCCAGCTCAGCAGTCCGGGGATCTCGATAGGAGCCCGAAGTGTGGGAGGGGGAACGGTCGGATAGGCAAAGAAGACGAGCGGCGCCCCCTTCTCGGTAGCGTAAAGACCTTGAATTGCCGCAAATTTTTCCGGCTGAGTCCGGGCAACCTGCTGACCGTGAATATGCCCGAAGGGGAAAACTTCCATGACAGAAACAAGAAGGCCGAATGTGATCGCAATGGTGAGAGAGCGCTTTGCGGTCTCAGTTTCTTTGTTTCTCAGGATCAAGTAAGCCGAGATACCGGCCATAATGAACGCGCCGGCGATCAGGGCGGCATCGACGGTATGAAAAAATCTCGGAAGTGTCGAGGGGTTGAATACGGCCTCCCAGAAATCGGTAAGCTCAGCCCGGCCGTTCTGGATGCGGAATCCTGCGGGCGTTTGCATCCACGAACTTGCTACCAGTATCCAAAACGCCGATATGGTGGAGCCGAGTGCGACCATCAGGATCGAGAACCAATGGACTCCTTTGGAGACTTTATTCCGGCCGAACAGGTAGAGGCCCAGGAACGTCGACTCGAGAAAGAAGGCAAAGACCCCTTCCGCGGCCAGTGGAGCCCCGAAGATGTCTCCGACAAATTTCGAATACTCGGCCCAATTCGTGCCGAACTGGAATTCCATGACGATGCCGGTGGCGACGCCGACGGCAAAAGTCAGCGCAAGAATTTTTGCGAAAAATTTTCCGGCACGGACGTACGTTTGATCATTCTTCTTCCACCCAAGCCCCTCGACGATCACAAGCAGCCAGGCGAGCCCGATCGTGACCGGCGGAAAAATGAAATGAAACCCTACTGTGAGGGCAAACTGAAGACGCGATAATAATACAGGATCCATGAAGAGTACCTCCTTTGATAGTGCTTAGATGCGGGTTGAAAACGGCAGTAAGATCATACGGAAATGTCTACGCTTCACAACACATTATGAAGATCTTCGCGCGAGCATCGCTGATGCCTTGTGCAGCAGTGCGTTTGGCTTGTACGGCTTCTGAAGAAACCCTTCGGGTGCACTCCCCCCGAACGCCGACCTGATCTCTTCTTCTGTATAACCGGAGCACAGGAGCACTTTGACAGCCTTGTTTATTTTCACGAGCTCATTGAAGGCGGCTTTTCCATCCATCCCCGGCATAGAATAATCCAAGACTACGAGCGAAACTTTGTCGGAATGTTCCCGGTAAAGAGCGATCCCGTCGGCCGGGTTCGATGCCTGCAGGACGGTAAAATTTGCATCGGTCAAAACGTCTGCGAGCATCTCTAGTATTGCGGGCTCGTCGTCGATCAGGAGAATTGATTCTCCTCGCCCGTTGATCGGCGAGGCCTCATCGGTCTCTTGGGATGCTGTCGAACCGGACGAGTTCACGTAAGGAAAGATCACTTCAAATTCCGAACCTTTTCCTTTTTCGCTGCTGATCCGAATGCCTCCATGATGTCCTTTAATGATGCCGAGGACAGCGGCAAGCCCCAACCCTCGTCCCGTAAATTTCGTGGTGAAGAACGGGTCGAAGATCCGCGCCATGACCTGTGAACTGATCCCGTGGCCGCTGTCGTTCACCTGGAATGAAACATACGCCCCGGGCGGCAAAGGATTGTTCGTGTATTTCCAGTATTCTGAATCGCGTTCGGTGATCTCGATCCGCCTTGTGCACACGGTGATGTGGCCCGCTTTCGTTCCCAGGGCCTCACCGGCGTTGATAATGAGGTTCATCACAACCTGTTGGATCTGTCCCATGTCACCGCGCATGCAGAGCACCGACGTATCAAGATCGTAACGCAAGTGGCTCGATTTTGGAACTGAAACCTCGAGCAACTGGGCATTTTCTTCTACAAGCTTATTGAGGTCGAAATCTTCTGAAAGAAATTTCCCTTTGCCGGAATACGCAAGAAGCTGGCGTGTGAGGTCCGCCGCGCGTTCGGCTGCCTTCAGAGCTTTCGAGATATTTCCCTCGGCTGGACTCTCTTTCGGCAATCTCCCGAGAGCCAGCGACGATTGGCCGATGATCGCGTTCAGAAGATTGTTAAAATCATGGGCGATCCCGCCAGCAAGCGTTCCGATTCCTTCCAATTTCTGTGCGTGACGAAGCGCTTCCTCCGCGCGTTTTCGCTCCGTGATATCCTCTTTGACGGCGAGATAATTGGTGATAGCATTGTTCTCATCCCTGACAGGAGAGATCGACGCTATTTCCCAGAAGAGTTCCCCATTTTTTTTCTTGTTGTGAAGCTCACCGCGCCATTCTTTTCCCGAGCTGATGGTGTCCCATAGGTGTTTATACTCCTTATCGGGGGTCTCGCCCGACTTCAAAATGCTGGGCTTTTTCCCGAGGACCTCGTCGTTCGCATAACCCGTTACCTCGGTGAATTTTGGATTGACGTATTCGATGCACCCCTTGGTATCCGTGATAATAATGGAAACGGGGCTTTGTTCCACTGCAACGGAAAGTTTGCGCAGCTGCTCTTCGGCTTTCTTGCGCTCGGTGATGTCGTGGATGATTGAAAACAGTCTTTGTTTCCCCCCGATGCTGATAGGAGATGAATGGACTTCGACAAACCGGTTTTCGCCGTTGGCGAGCTTGTGCAAAAAAAAGAAAGTGTTTTTTTGACTGGATGACGCGCGCAGCATTTCACCGCTGACTTTTTCGACCGGCATCATGTTGATGTCGTGAATCGTCATTGTGCGGAGCTGAGCGCCGGCATAACCGTAGAATCTTTCGGCTGCAGGGTTCGCGTCGAGGATTCGCGCAGAATCTGGCTCAATGATCAGCATAGCCGCATCGTGCATTTCAAACATCGTATGAAACCGTTCTTCGCTTTCGCGCAATTCTTCTTCAGCGCGTTTACGGTCAGTGATGTCCTGGACGATGCCCTGGACATATCTCTTGTTCCCAATTTCCAGGGGCGCCCCGCTGATCAGGGCGATAAACGTGGTACCATCCTTTCGCTTTAGCTCAACTTCTCTGGACCCTATTTTATTCTCGGCCGCAACGCTCTTAAAGAGCTTCAACGAGGATTGCGGCAGAAGCAGGTCGCTGACATGCATCGTCAACAGTTCGCTCTCGGAGTATTGGGTCATCATACAATAGGCGGGATTCACCATGATATAGCGGCCGTCGAGGTCGGCGATGGTGATCCCTTCGCTGCTTTGTTCGATCATTGCGCGGTAGCGGGCCTGGCTTTCACGGAGCGCAGCCTCCGCTTGCTTTCTCTCCGAAATATCGCGAACGACGATCTGCACCCCTGCTTTCGAGCCGAACGAGACCGGCAGTGCTTTCACCTCGACGTCGACAACGGTTCCATCCAGGCGGATGAATTTCTCCTCAAGAAGCGGCAGCGGTTTGCCGTTGGTCAGAACTTCAGCCATTCTCGTGGCGATCAATGCCCGATAATCGGGATGGACAAGATCAATGACCGATTTCCCGATGAGTTCCTGCGTGCTCGATGCTCTCATCAAACCAGCGCTCGCGCTGTTCGCAAAAACGATTTTCCCGTCCACGTAGATCGCGATAGCATCGGCGAACTCCTCGACCAGCGAGCGGTACTTTGTCTCGCTTTCCTGGAGGGCTTGTTCTGCAACTTTACGCTCGGTGATGTCCTGGATCAATCCATCGTATGAAGAAAGTTCCCCCCGAGCGCCGCGGTGGGGGACGAAAGTATTCCTCACCCATCGCACCCCCCCATTTTTATGGGTGATTCGATGTTCGATTGGGGAGGTCTCCTCTCCGCGAAGAATACGCCCGGATTGTTCTTCGACCATTGCCCGGTCTTCGGGCGCTATCATCTCGAACCAGAGATACGGCTTCGCCGCGAATTCTGAGCTTTCGTAGCCGGTCACCGTAGCGCAGCCGGGGCCATGCACCGTTTCGACAGGGCGGCCGTCAACAACATGAACGGTATAAATATAGTCGGTGACAGCGTTGCTGATGCGCTGATACCGTTCTTCGCTTTCAAGAAGAGCGTCTTCCGTCTGTTTCCGCTCAGAGATATCGCGGCCCGTTGTGTGCATGTAGGACGACCCAACGACGGTGATCGGCCTGTTGCTGAATTCCACATCGATTTTTGTGCCGTCGCGTCTCAGAATCTTTGCTTCTGAGACGATCTCCTCTCCGTCGAAAATTCTCTGATGATATTTCTCGTATGCCGCTAAATCGGGTTGATCGTGCAGGTCGGGGATCCTCATCGTGAGGAGCTGTTCCCGGGGGTACCCGGTGAGCGCACAAGCGGCGTCGTTGACCGCAACAAATCGAGACGTGCGGTCTGTAATAAAAACAGAATCGCGCGAACCTTGAAATATTGCCTCCTGCCATTCGAGGGCTTGCTTCAGTTCCTGCTCGGAGGTTTTCGTTTGAGTGATATTCCGGACATGAGTGATAAAGTAGAGCGGTTTTCGTTGATGGTCACGGAGCAACGCGCTCGAAACATTCGCCCACAAGAGCCCCCCGTTCTTGCAAACGAATCTTTTTTCCAGGTTGATTTTTTCCTCACGGCCGTTCGGAGCGCCTTCAATAAAAGCGCGCGTCTTTTCGAGGTCATCGCGGTACGTGATGTCCATAACGCTTAATTGCCCCAGTTCTTGCCGGTCGTAACCCAGCAAACGGCACATTTCGTCGTTGATCATCAGAAAGTGTCCATCAAGTCCTGTCAGGCAGATTCCGACATTCGCGTTCTCCATTGCTTCGCGGAAACGCTCTTCACTTCCTTCCAAGACGCCTGGGATGAGTTCAAACGGGACAACGAATGATGCGGAGATGAGGGTGATGCTGAAGATCATCAACAACCATGCTGACAACGAATGCACGTACTCATCAGGAGAAAGGCGGTAATCGAACTTTCCCGAAACGAACAGAGCGCCAATGACACATAAGAAGACAAACGTGAGAACGATGCTTGCATAAGCAGATCTCCGGTGGCCAAGGAGCATAAGGTAGAGGGAAATGATCGGCCCCAGGACAAAGGTGGCTGAGAGCAGTCCCATACTGGCTGCGCCGCAAATCACGTACAATGAGAAAATCCCGACCATCACCAGCGCTGCGTGATCGGCGCGGAGGCGGTTTCGAGCAAAAAGCAATCCTCCTGCAGCACACACCATCACCAGTTGCACGATCATTAAGGGGGGGAATCCCATCATCGGGATTCTTGAGAACGAAATGACGGTGGTGATGAAGAGTGCCGTGAAAAAAAGAGGAATAAGCCGCCTTGTGATGTTGATGCGCAACGATTCGACGGAAATGTAGAAACGCTCTTCGCTACTGTTCAAAGGATCCTTCTCTAACAAAGTTCATCGATCCGCCCCGCCGGCCGGCGTCAGCTCCCTGATCCATCCTTAAATCTTAATCGCCGAAAGAGGAAAACCCTATGTAGTCTATCGGCATTTTCCCCATAAATTTTCGGCCGGAATCTTAAAAACGATATATCATTAAGTCCACAAGAATTATGCCTTTAAATCATACCGCATAATTAGGATTCTCAAACTAACTTATCAGAAATAGGAAGAATTGTGGCCGAATTCGCCAGGGTGAAAAATGAAGGAATGGAAAGGGGACCAATGATGAGACTGCTGCGACCAGCAACAGGCAATGTAAGACGATTTATCCACAGGTTTGCATAGCACCGTAAAACCCAAACGTCTTCAAAATTCTCCCCAGGCCGGCATTATTCATCGCCAACAATTCTCGTCGTCGGAAGCGGCCGCTTGCAGGGTTCTCCGCGAGTCGTCCTGCGGTGGGGCCGACCGCAGTTATGTATAATCTTGAGTCAGGGGGAGAGGGCTGTCATTTGATCGCGCGACCACCACAGTCGCATCCTTCTGTTGCGCCGTATCAGCAAAAAACTTTCGCCGTACTGTCTGCTGTTGATGGGATCGGGGCCGAATGGCATCCAAAAAGCGCGTCGTGAGATATGATGATCTTTGATAGCGGCCATCTCTCTGTCGAAGCCGGAGACATCTTCTTCTCTCAAACCATCCTCGAATTTTGTGATACTCGATGTTAAAAGCATGCCCGCTCGTTCTTCCGAAGTGCTCTTTTGCACTTCAAACGGAGTCGTACAGCAGGCAGCGAAGCAGTCTTTCTGGAAGACATTTCCATCGGGGGCGGCTTGGTGAGGAAAAGTTTTTAACGTTGGTTGGGCAGGAGGAATACCGCGGCTCTCCGAGCAATTGCTTTCATCATCTCGAACCAGGTTCAGCGCAAAGCCAAAGTATTTGCACCATGAACGGTCGGGGAGAACATTCATGCGGAGTGGAGTCAAATCATGCGCAGAACGCCGGAATTATTTTTTTCATGAGGTTGACAAGGTGAGCATTAACCAGTAAATTACATCAACGCTTCTGCTGTCGTCATTCAATCCCAGCCCTTGTAGTTCAACAGGATAGAACGGGAGTTTCCTAAACTTCTAATCGCAGTTCGAGTCTGCGCGAGGGCACGATGGTCGCGAACCATCGTCCCCCGTCAGCGTTGAATCCAGCCTCAAAAATTCTTCTGAGAAGTCTATTTCTTTACAGGTCCCAGAGGAAGGAGAACCTTCCCATAAACTTCATTTAAGACCTGTGCCACTCCGGCATATGCTGCCGACAGTCCGCAAAAGATCCCTTCGAAACCGGTGAATTGTTTCAGGGATGCGCTGTCGGTGGCGTCGCCGATGGCAAGAAGGAAAAAGAGGAGGGTCAACGATCCGAAGACCACCTGCAAGGCTCTTGAGAGCTTCAGGGTGCCTACAAAAAGGCACAGGGTGAAGATCCCCCACGAAGTCAGAAAACAGATCATGCCGGTTTTTGACGTCGCTTCGGCAAATCCCAATTTCGGCATGACGATCAGCGCGACGAGGATAAGCCAGAAAAATCCGTACGAGGAAAAAGCGGTCGTGCCGAAGGTGTTGTTCTTTTTCCATTCCATAATTCCAGCGACAATTTGAGCAAGACCGCCGTAAAAGATCCCCATCGCCAGGATCATCGAATTCAATTCGAAGAATCCAGCATTATGGATGTTGAGGAGTACCGTCGTCATGCCGAAGGCGAGCAGCCCAAGAGGGGCTGGGTTGCCCGTTGTGTCTTTTATTTCATACCGTGCGGCGTCGCTCATGGAACGTTCCTTTCACAATGGTGGATGATCGGAAAAAGACTTCTTTCTTTATTACCGTGATTTCGCTGACGTTCGGTTTTTATTGAGCGATCACTTCGGCGTTGCCGGAGCGATGATTCGGCTTAAAATTTCCGGGACTGCTGACTCCCGTTCGAGATATGGATACCGTTCACCCCCGTGATAGTCCGTTGAATACGTTCTGTAGAACTCTCCGTTTGCGGCAAGCAGTTCAAGCGGCTGGGATGAGGCGGTGCCGAGTCTCAGTGCGTCGCGAACGATCTCCTTTGAATATTTTCGGCCGTTGACCGCAATTAATTTCATCCCCGGGCCAAGCCCCGCTTTATAGGCGGGCGTTCCCGGAATCACGTCGGTGATCGTTCCATCTTCTTCCAAAGACAGGCCGAGAGAGAAGCGAAGGTCCGTGATTTTTTTGCTCTCCTCGATCGATTTTTGCATCTCGTTCATCGTATCGCGGTAGACCAGCTTCCACCCGCTTTTCTCGATGCCGTTCAATGGAGCATGGGCATCAAGAGAACGGAGCCGGGTCTCAAAGAACGACCTCCAATCGAACGGCGCTACTCTATTCATCGTTGACACGACCTCGTCAAACTCATACGGCTTGACCTCGGGTCCATTATTGGCGCCGCCATGGAATAGTTTGCAGAAATCGTCGAGCGATTTTGCGCCGCCGGTAAGCTGCCTGATCTGAACATCCGCTTCCAGCCAGATAAGCTCTCCTTCATCATAAAAATCGACGTCCCGTCGCCACGAATCCCAATCGGTCCGCGCGTTATACAGAAGCGAGGCCTCATCGTTGGCGTCCTGCAGCGGGCGCCATGTCCTTCCGGGGCGGTTATCCATTTGCGCCGCGACAAGAGCCAAGTCATCCCGAAACTCCCCGGGTGTAAGAAGCCCGGACCGTGCCGTCAATATCGCGCCCAAATATTCAGTCAATCCTTCGTATACCCAGAGGAGATCGTCCTTCATCGGGCTTGAGTAGTTGCCGGTGGCGAGTCCTGCGGGGCGGCGAAACTTTCCGTTCCATGAATGGACGAACTCATGCGGCAGCAGGCCGGCACGGGCTCTGAACAGATCTTCATCAATGACCGTTCGCTCCGCCACTCGATCATCGCTGCACTGATGATGCTCAAGCCCGAAGTGCGCGACCTCATCGCTGAGCGTATAAAGAAAATCGTAATGCTCATAGTGGTGGGAGGCAAAGAGAGCGTTGGTTTCCGTTACGAGATGTTTGTAGGCCTTGATCTGTTCGGGGGGAATGTTGAGCGCGGCCTCGTTGTCGCTAAGTAGATTGAGAAAATGCGGTACCCCCGACGAAGGTGTCAGGTCGACACGGCGAAGATGGGCCCCCGTTAAGAGAGGGGAGTCGATCAGCATCGTCAATGAAACCGGCGCGAACACGATCGAATTATTCGACTGAGTCTTTGGTGTGAGTGCAGAGATAAATTTCCAGCCTGAGGGAATTGTCAATGTCGGATCGACGGTGATGTTACCGGGGCTTGCCGAAAGCGGGTACACGATCACCTGGTTCCAGCTAAGGACGAGGAGCTGTGCTGTTGATGATGCCCCTGAGGAGAACCCTTCGGCTTGCGGGGGCAGGATGAAGTCAAACGACACGTCGATCTTACCGACTCCGGCAGGGACGGTGCAATGTATTTCGTACATCTCTTCAAGATCCCTCCGCCACGAAAGCGTTCTTCCATCCGCAGTGATTTTCAAGCCGGCCATATCGATGACCGGTCCGCTTGGTTCATGTTCTCCCGGTATCCATTTTGGATAGAACAGGTCTACGGTCCCCGCGTGAACTGCGATCGATTCATGCGAGTGCAAGATCTTGCGGGGTGCGTCGGTTGCATCGACGGCGAGCGATATGACGGAACGCTCGGTCTGGGAGAAGACGCGCGGCGATGTGTACCAGAAAAGAAAGACTGCCGAGCAAGCAAGAGCGTACCCGGAAATCCTGGACGTTCGAATCAACTTCAGAGGAGTCTGAATGAGGGCAGGGTTAATCATTGGTGGTTTCATCCAAAAAAATGAATAGATAATGGCCGCGCTTGGCGGTTTTCAGTTTCAGTCATACTCTAGTCGGGGAGATTTGGAGAAGAGTGTGCATTCGTTCGCCGCGAATGTTCCAAGTCTCCGGTTGGCGTCGATTATATACCAAATAAAATAGTGAGTTGCAAGTAGGGGGGCTCAGCAGGGAGCGGGGGACGTTTGTTTTGAATGGCATACAAGGAATTTACCCCCTTGAGCGAAGACGCGGCGCTTTCGTCCTCCCGAAGGGCTGCAGCGTGTTGGTTTTCTTCGATCCATCCATTGAAGAGACCCCACTGCCGGACATCACCCCTCAATCGTCAGGTTGTGGCGCCAATAAAAACCCCGCTCTAAGCGGGGCTTGTCGATCACTGTTTTAATAAATGACGGCGTATTTACTTCATAAGTATAAGCTTTCTTATTCCAACATAGTTTCCCGCTTGCATCCGGCATAGATAGACTCCGCTGGGCAATGAAGAAGCGAAGAAGACGGCTGTATGAATGCCGGCGGTCTCATGTCGATTGACGAGCGTCTGGACCTCTTTTCCAAGCATGTCGTAGATCTTCATCGTCACAAAACAGTTGAGCGGAAGCTGATACGTTATTGTCGTTGCCGGATTGAACGGGTTCGGATAATTTTGCAGAACATCGAATCTATCCGGAATTGTACCCGACGATTTGACGCCGGTGATCGTCATATTCACTTCATTCGAATACCCGGATCTGATAAATCCGTTATATCCGCGAACACGATAAAAGTATGTGTTCCCGGGCATCCCTGATGTATCAGAATACGTCGATGCATTTGTGGGAACTGAATCGATGACGGCATAAACGCCGGCTGTGCCGAGTTTTCTTTCTATGTAATATCCGTTTTCTGAGCTTGAGTTATCCTGCCACGTCAGGCCGACGACGGCGCCGGATAGTTGCTGGACGGTCAGATTTGTCGGGGGCTGCATCGGCGTAACGGCAGAGGCAACATTTGACATGGAGGAGTTCCCGGCGAAATTCACTGAGTAGACCGAATAGTAATATTTGCTTCCGTCCGCAACTCCGTAATCAGACACCGAGGTGGTATTTGCGGAGAGATTTGCCACCGCTGCCCAATTTGAAAGCGTGTCGGTCCTTCTATCGACGATATACCCGGTCTCGTTTGTTGCGTTGTCGCGCCAGGTGAGGTCGATCCTTCCAGAGCTGACCGCTGCGGCTGTAAGCCCCGATGGGGGAGCAGGGAGCCCCACTGACGAAGCTCGAATGCTGCCGTTCACAAGCATTACTGTCGGCGCCCCTTCATTCAATAGGAATTGAACGATTGTCAAGTTTGAAACGGCCCCCAAAGCGGCGTAGGGGGGGACGACAAAGCGCAGTTTGAACAAAATTCCTGCCGTTGTCAGACTGGATGAACCTGCAGCCGCCACGGCGATTTGATTCCCGGAAACGTTGGTACTGTAGGCCCATGAAGCTGTGATCGACCCGTTCGAAATCAGGCCAAGAAGATGAACGACCGATGAATCGAACGCGATGGTCGATTGTAAACTCTGCACATGCATGGAGGGGGTCACCGGCGAGAGAGCAACCGGAACATCAACGGTGTCGCCGATAACAGCCACCGTATCGGCAAGACTGACCCGGGCGGCGTAGATCTCTATAGGAAATGCTGAGCCATTCCCGCCGTAGATGTCGGCCGCACGCACCGAGATTGTCCCGCTTTTCAGCGCTGTCAGCAGGCCGCCTGCGCTAATCGTTGCAACGGTCGAGTCGGATGTGGACCACGAATATGGAGGAGTCCCTCCGAACGGTGTGAATCGCAGCGTATCGCCCACAATTATTTTTGCGGTTGCTGGAGACAGCGTGAAGCTTGTTAAACTTATCGCCTGAAAAGTAGCCGATGTGGAATCTCCCGCCAAATCTTCGTTGAAGAGGATGTTTGCAGGAGCTATTATCGAATAGCCCGAATTCTCTTTTGAGACTTTACACTGAAGATAAAGGAGAATTCCGCTTCCGTTCAACGGAGTTGATCCGGCAAACGAAATATTTGCCATGCCCCCCGCGGCGAGATTGAAAGCCGGGGCTGGATACGATGAGAGGAGCGTGCCCCCCTGAATCACTCCGGTCGGAGTTATAATGCTCGGATTGAATTGGACCTGGAAAAATCCGGAGGTCACATTCAACCCCGACAGGTCCGTCGTGCAAAGGGGAACGTTCAGCGTTTGTCCCTGTGTGTTCGAAGTGTCCCGGATAAAGAGTCTGAACGGCCGCACCTCAATACTACCGCCGGCCGTATCGATTGTTCCGGCATCGTCCCTTGCGATGACTTTCGTAAACCCGACATGACGCGCGGTCAGGAGGCCGCTGGAATCGATCGATGCAACGGCAGGGTTTGTCAACCACCAATGATAGGCACCCGTCCCGCTGTATGCATTGAACTGCACTTGATCGCCGACGGCCAATAATGCGCCGGCGGGATAGATCTGGAGGGTAAGAGCGGGAGCGATGTGAATGGCTCCCGCGCTAAGGATGACGGGAGGGTCTCCTTCGTTCAGAAAATTGCTTGACGTTCCTCCTGAAAAAGAAACAGAGACATCTCCTGGATTCAAGAGCCTGAAGCGGAGATACACCAGAATACCTTTGCCCGCAAGCGGAGTCGAACCCGCGGCGGCAAGCGTAAGCGTGCCGGGAGAGAGGATGTTAAAGTCTGCCGATCCGAGTGTTTGAGTCAAACTGCCGCTTACAATCACCGTATCGAATGCCATGTAGTAGGTGTTGTAGCTGATTTGAAGCTGATACGATGTAACACCTTTGCCTGTAAGGCTTGAATCGACATAGACGGGGAGCGCAAATTTCGTCCCGCTCACGACGCTGGTATCGTGGGTGCTTATCCCCACTTGCGCCTTCACCTGCGGCAGAGAGATCACTGTCAGCAGAAGTAGGGAGGCCAACCTAAAAGTTCTAACCATAGAGCACCTTTTATGATAATCAAAGTATTATTAGCCGATCGCTCTGCGGTTTATCACTTCAGGAGCAAAAGTTTCTTTACCTGAACGAATTTCCCAGCAGTCATTCTATAGAAATAAACGCCGCTGCTTATGTGCGCTCCTGCGTTATTTGTGCCGTTCCATACAACTCTATAGGTGCCCGCTTTTTGATTTTCGTCGACGAGGGTTTTAACGGCCTGGCCTGTCATACTGTAGATCGTCAACCGGACATGTGTGTTATCTTCCGGCAGCTGGTAGCCGATGGTCGTCGATGGGTTGAAAGGATTGGGATAGTTCTGATCGAGCGAATATGAGGTCGGTTTCCCCACCACCTTGATGCTGCCGGCGGCTGCGCTGCTCGTTAAGTCGGTTTCGTTGGCGACAAATCTCTCTACCTCGATCTTTGAATCGATCGTTCCCCGAACGTCGTTTGAGACCCTGAATGCCGCATAGGCAAAGGCTCCGCTGTTCTTCATGACGCCGGTCCCTGCCAACGCAAGCTTTGTTGTGCCGGCCGCTTGGTTGCTGAATGATTCGAACGAGAATCCGTTTGAAGCATCTGTTGTCCCACCTTTTAAAAAGGTGAAGACGGAGGGATCGTACTTCAGCGTGATTTCTGCGGAAGCAACGCCGGCAGCGTTCTGAAGGTCGAGCATCACCACCAACGAATCTCCGCGACCAGCCCCCGTACTTTCAACGGTAAGCAGGGCGTGGGTTGCCTTTTCCAATGCGATGAGCTCTTTCCCTTGCCGGGATAGTTGCTTCGTCGAAGATGCTATCTCGCTGGGGAAGACATTAATGAGGCCGACAACATACTGAAGCACCAACGACGCATCGTAAGCAGTGATACCCATGGCGCCGCTGACGTCTGCCACGCTCTGCTGGATCGCATTCAGCGTATCTCCGCTAGGGTTGACGACATACTTCAGGATCAGTGAGGCATCATAGGCCTGGACGTAGCCGTTGAGGCTGACGTCGCCCGCGATCGGGTTGGCCGAGCCGCTTCCGAGGAAAGGAACATAGTTGACGGAATCTGTCACCGTCTGTCCGGTGCCGTCAGGATTCCCTGCATTCGTCGGCCCGGAATTATTTCCCCACCAATTCCATCGGGCATCCAGGTCGAACGATTTGTTGACGTTATTGATTCCGTTGTCAAGATTGTTGTAGATATCACAATAGTTCACTGCAGGATTGGAGGAACCGAATGCCGCGACGCCGTTGCCGTTGTTCGTCAACGAACTGTACGTTATGGTTGGACTTGCATTGAATGCCATGACTGCCGCACCGTACATATACATGTTGTTGATCCACGTTTGATTGATCCCGGCGTAACGGAACGCACAATGCGAAAGTGTGCACATCGGGTCCAGCGATTGATCGGCAAATGAGATCCCCGTCCATCCTTGATAAGCGTAGGACCAATTGCCGTTCCAATAGGTATCGGTTGGGTGCGATGTTGTAGTGTCGGAGTTGGTATCCCCGCCATAGAAATCATCACGGATGTCGGTAAAGACGATCGTGCTGTCGGCCGAAGCCGCGCCGACGGCAATCAGCCCCTTATTCACATTCATCCCGGTGCCGGGGGTGAATTTCAGGATAACCCCCGGAGCGATCGTGAGGACAGCGTTGCTTCCCACGGTGTAGTCGTTGAAGAAATATGGGATGCCGTGAATTCCGCCAAAGGTACGCTTCGCAAGCGTCACGTCCGAGGCGAGCGTTTCCGTGATCACGCCGATGGCTTTGTACGTCGTGCCGCAGATGGAGTCCGCCAGGGTCGATCGGGGGTACGACACAAGAGAAATGTCCATCGGAGCAAAGACCAGGTTCCTGAAGAGGCACGAATCGAGCGACGGCGTCGAGACGCTGTTCAGTGAAACGCCCCAATTGTCGGAATCGAAAATGCAATGAGTGATCGCCGGAGCGGCTTGCTGCAGCGATACTCCGACATCGGTGAAACGGAAAATTCCGTATCGTACGGCGCATATGCTGTCCACGCTGACGTCGTTGAACGTGATCCTGCTGAAACTCTGTATTGTTGGCTTCGTCGCCGAACCGTCGCCGTTCGTGTCCTTGGGATTTCCGTATGCATCATCGGCCGGATCGGTGAAGACGTCCGGATTTGACGATGTCCCTTTGATCGTCAGCCCGCCGTTCACGACCCATTGCCCATTCTTGAAGACGATGCCTGCTGGAACGGTGATGGTCGTTCCCGTATTGATCGAACATGTGGAAAAGAGAAAATACGTGATGTCGTTGTACCCTCCGAAGTTTCTGACCGGAACGGTTGCATCGAACGAATACGTCTCCGGCACCACGCCGAGCGCCATGTACCCGACATTGAGCGCACTGTCCGTCGAAAATGACGGGTTCGAGAACATGCTCAGTGCAACAGGCGTTGATTTGACGTTGTAGATATTGCTGTTGACAAGGGAAGGGTGGGCGCTTCCAAAAACCCCGACGCCGGCCGTTCCCGACTGCTCAAACGTGCAATGGTTCACGTTCACGTAAGCGTCATAGACCCTCAACAACGCCCACTTGTAGCTCATATCCCCCGAAAGGGCGTACGGAAATACTCCGCCGTACCGAAAATAGCAGTATTGCAAAGAGTTGAGACTGTCGCTGCTGGAGGCGGTGAAGTCAACGGAGCTCCAGTCACCCGGGTTAGGCGTCGTCGCATTGCCGTCGTTGTTCGTGTCGCCGCCGTTGGAATCATCCTTAAATGACGTGAAGACGATCGGCTGGGAGGGCGTTCCGTTTGCAATGAGGGCGCCCTCGACCATGATGCCGTAGCTGTAGTAATAATTGTAGATGAACTTGATGACGACGCCGGGCTGGATCGTCAGAACGGCCCCCGGTGCCACGATCAGCTGGTCGATCATATAGCCGACGTTCGTGATGCCCGCGATGTTTCTCGTGGCGAGGATTGCATCCGAAGAAAGCGTCCCTTCCAATATTCTGATCCCTTTGCTGAGATTTGCCGTGAACGTAATGTTGGAAAATACGGGATTGGCAAGAAGGGACATGCCGATTGGGTCGGATTTACAATTGATAATGGAGACTTTACTCACAGCCGGCGTCGAACTGTTCTCGCATCGAAGCCCGAAATTATACGAATCCGAAAGCGTGCAATTTGAGATCGTTCCCCCCGCATCCGTGAACGTTACGAGGCCCCATGCAACAGAATTTTGATTGGGAAGACTGGACGTGTTCCCGCCGAACTTTAGAATGCAGCTGTCGAGTAAGCAGAAGGCGTCATCGCTGGTCCCCTGAAAACGAATCGTACTCCAGTCTCCGGCGCCGGGAAACGTTGCAGCCCCGTCGCCGTTCGTGTCGTGCGGATTGCCGACGTTGTCGTCTTTCAAGGAGGTAAACGTGACCATGCCTCCGGCTGCCGTCCCCTTAGCTTTGAAGCCGCCGTTGACATAGATTCCCGGTCCGCCCGACTTGACCACCACGCCGGGGGAAACCGTGACGTACACTCCCGAGTTGATCATGATGTCCCCCAGGAGCACGTACGTGATATTGACGATCCCTGCCACCGTCCTCTGAGGGATCGTTCCGTTGGCGACGACATTTTCTCCGATAAGACCGAGAGCCGTCCACGCAACGTTCGTAAAAGTATTTCCGACGAATGCCGGGTTTGCCGCCGTGGAAATGGCGATGGGGGTAAAGTCAGTATTGAAGATCGAGTTATTATTGATGTGAGGGTTGGATGATAAAGCGGCGTAGATTCCGTAGCGCGCATTTCCGATCTGACAGTTGGAAATTGTCGGGCTGGCGTTGAGGATCGTGATTTCGCCTTTGTAATAGAAGGTCGAGTTGTATTGATAGAGATAATACGGTTCCAGGTCCGCGTACGTAATTCTGCAGTAATTCAAGACGGAGGCAGAATCGCTGTTGGGTTCGAAAACGATTCCCGACCAGTCCCCAATGGCAGGGTTCGTGGCGGTTCCGTCCTTGTTGGTGTCATGCGGGTTTCCGAAAACATCGTCTTTGGCGGAGGTGAAAACGATCAAGCTGTCAGACGTCCCGTTGGCGACAAGTTTTCCCTGGACGGCGATGTGCTGGTCGGGCGAGTACGCTTTGATCACGATCCCTTTATTGATGTTCAGCGTCTTTCCCGTTGGCACGACAACCGTACCGAGCAGGAGGTAGGTCACATTCGTCTTGCTCGTGACCGACCTGATGGGAAGCGACGCGTTTGCCGACAACGTTTCGCCGATGATCCCGATGGCGTCGTAGGCGTTGTCGGAGAACGAAAATGCGTTGTTGTTGAATACCGGGTTGGCCGAGAATGACATCGCGATCGGCACGAGCTCGCTCGATCCGATGGTATTGTTGCTGAACATGGGACTCGAGGTTCCTTGGATCATCGCTCCGAAATGATTGTTTGCCATCGTGCAGCTGTCGATGACCGGGTTTGCATTGTACATCGTCACGGCGCCGATTCCTCCGTACCCCGCGAAGCTGGCCGCGCAATATTTCATCACGCAAAGAGAGTCGACCGACTGATCTTCAAATACAACACCCCCCCAATCATTGACCGACGGCGCGGTTGTCGTTCCGTCACCGTTGGTGTCCCCGTCAAGGTTGTCATCCTTATATGAGGTGAAACTGATCGGATGATTGATCGAGCCTACGGCCGAAAAGCCGCCGTTGACGTTCAAGTGAGCTCCGTTGCCGAATTTCAGGACATTCCCTGCGCATACTGTCACTACAGCGCCACTGTTGATGTAAAAGTCCTGCAAAAAAACATACGGGATCGAAGCCGTGTCGAGCACCATGCTGCCGCTGTAAGTAAAGGCCATGTTGATCCCGTTGCTGGCGTTCGACATGAAATTGTTGACTCCGTTGAACAAGATCGCGGCGGTGCTTGCTCCACACCATACCGGCCATGAGCTGAACGATATGGTCGAGGCATTCACTGTGGTCGTTGAAGTGCCGCTGAGAGAGAGACCGTTGCCCGATGCGTTCGATACGGTAGTACCTTGCAGCGTCAGGCTCCCCCCCATGTTGACGATACAATCTTTGCTTGAATTCGATATTGAACATCCGTTGATCCATGCGCTGCCGCTGACAAGATAGAGGTCTGCCTGGACGCCCCCCGAGTATTTGACCTGGCAGGTGTCGAGCAACGCTGTCCCTGCCATTCCGTAATTTCCAACTTGAATTCCGCTCCAATCTCCCTTTTGGGCAAAACCGCCTGCGGTGTCTTTGTTGGATGTGAACGCAGCCCAACGGGCATTTAAGTGTCCCAAAATATAGAGACCGGTGTTCGCCTGGAATCGCACCACGACTCCCGAATCAACCGTGAGCGTGTGCGGCGCATTGACGGTAACGTCGCCGGTTACGATGTACGGGTTGCCTGCCGGTGTAAGGACAGAGTCGGCGGCGATAGTGCCGGAAAGGTTTGTTTGAGCGTATCCTGTGCCGACAAAGAGGAAAAAAGAAATGATGATCGTAGAGATGCGCATGGCAGACTCCTTTTCTTGCTGAAGTACAATCGGATTGGAAGTAGATCTTCTGGGATGTTCTTATCGATGGGAAGAAGCACAATTTCCATGGTTTCGGTAGCGTGCAGATTCGGGCTCAAGGTCACCTGCCTGGAGCCATTCGTGCCCATCCTCACATGGAATTAACGTCGACACAGAAGGTGCGATTCTCGCGGATGTAAACTGAAGCGGAAAATTCTTTGAAAGCGGAATTCCTACCCGGGATTCATCGCGCCCCGCACGTCAACCTGCGGGACCGTTGCGATACGATGAAACCTCTCTTGCCTAAAAAACATGACATGTTGCGTTAGCTCGATGGTGATCTTCTCGGGTAGAAAAAAAGTGGTCCGTTGATCGGTTCAATGAAGCTGATTTTTCCTGATGCTCAGATTCGCGCCTTCTGCTGCTTGGGTCGTTAATTCGAATCAGTCTGAAATAACGCTGATGAACTTGAAAAAGCGTACTAAACAACATGCACTTATTCAGTGACACCTATCAATGTAATCAAAGATTTTTCAAGAAGTCAATACGCTGGCTTTTTTAAATGCCGATTTATTCAATTGTGAATCGCGAAGCCACACGCAATTTGTTTCTCCTCACTTGCTTAGCGTTGCCGTCTTTTGTATCTTCTACCTGAGAGTAATTTCAGCGTTGAATGATGTAAAACCGCTCGTGCAGCCCATCTGAAAAAAATCGCGAAGCTTGTGTGTCATTTGTAAGCGGTCATTGTTCTCTGAGTTCTGTCTCCTGAATTCTGTATTCAAGCTTTATTTTCCTCCTTATTAAGATCGATCGAATACCATATGCGATTTTCTAAAGGCTTTCTACCGACCGTCAAAGAAGTTCCCGCCGATGCCGTTATCCCGAGCCACCAGCTCATGCTGCGCGCCGGATTGATGAGGCCGCTGGCCGCAGGTATTTATTCGTTTCTCCCTCTCGGGTACGCTGTGATGAAAAAAGTCATCCAGATCGTTCGCGAAGAAATGGATGCGATCGGGGGACAGGAATTTTTCCTTCCGGCATTGAACCCGATAGAGCTGTGGGAAGAGACCGGCCGCGTGGCGGCATTCGGCGATACGATGTTTCATCTGAAGAATCGCCCGCTGGTCCTGGCGCCGACTCATGAAGAAGTGATCGCTTCGATCGCGAAAAATCATATTAGATCCTACAAAGAGCTTCCGCAGATCTGGTACCAGATCCAGACAAAGTTCCGCAATGAGCCGAGGCCGAAATCGGGAGTTCTGCGGGGCAGGCAATTCTTAATGAAGGATTCGTACAGCCTCGATGCTGCATGGGAAGGATTGGACAAAAGCTACGACCTCCACGCGAAGGCGTACAGAAATATTTATTCCCGCTGCGGGCTGAATTTCTTTGTTGTCGGTGCATCAAGCGGCGCAATGGGAGGGAGCGGCTCGCAGGAGTTTATGGTCGAATCCGACGCCGGCGAAGATACGGTTGCGCTTTGCGACAACTGCCGCTATGCCGCGAACGTTGAAGTGGCCAGTTCCGGAGCTGCACGAGCGGCGCGTGTCCCTGAAAATAAATCGGTAGAAGAGATCTATACCCCCAATATTAAGACGATCGACGAGCTTGCGAAATTTCTCCATGTGGACACGAAGTTGTGCGCGAAATCCCTTGTCTATATCAGCGGAGGGAAACCGGTCCTCGTTTTCATGATGGGAAATGATCAGTTGAATGAGACAAAGCTCCAGTCGGTCCTCAATGCCGACGTGCGGCCTGCAGAGCCCGGAGAATTGGCCGCCCTGACCGGCGCCGACGCCGGGTCGATCGGCCCGATCGGGTTGAAAACGAAATTTAAGATCATCGCGGATAAACGGCTCGAGGGAGCGAACGGACTCATCAGCGGCGCGAACAAAAACGATTATCACTACGCAAATATCGACTTCAACCGGGACGTAAAGATCGAAGCGTATGTCGATGTGCGGACGGTGGAACACGGCGAGCCGTGCCCAAATTGCTCAAAGCCTCTCCGGATCGTGAAGGGCATTGAAGCCGGGCATATTTTCAAGCTTGGGACAAAATACTCGGTCAGCCTGAAGGCGAACTTCCTCGATGACCAGGGGAAAGAGCAGCCGATCATCATGGGGAGCTACGGCATCGGCATCGACCGTATCATCGCCTGCCATATCGAACAGCATCACGACGACAAAGGGATCATCTGGACCAGGTCCATTGCTCCCTATGATGTTCATCTCATCTGCGTCAATGTAAATTCGGATTCCGTCAAAGCGAAGTCCGAAGAGCTCTACGAACAGCTGCTGGAAAAGAACATCTCCGTATTGTATGATGACCGGACAAACGTTACGCCGGGATTCAAGTTCAACGACGCCGATCTACTCGGAATGCCGTTGCAGGTCGTGGTGGGGGAAAAGAGCCTTAAGAACAATCAGATCGAACTGAAGGAGCGTTCGACGGGGAAGCGATGGACAGTTCCCGTTGAAAACCTTCTCCAGGAAGTGAGCAATCTTGTCCAGAGTCAATGACGAAGCAGTTTGATTTTCTCGTTGCCGGCGAATGGCGCTCTTCCGACGACAAAGCGTACATCGCAAACCCGTTCAACGGGAGTGCTGTCGGTGTCGTATCCCTGGCAGGCAAGAGCGATGTCGATGAAGCCATCCGGCGCTCGGTGACTGCTTATTCCTCGATGCGGGCGCTCTCCGGGTATGAGCGGGCAAAAATTCTGTCGAGGATCGCGCAATCAATATCCGACCGGCGCGCTGTGTTCGCCGAATTGATCTCCAATGAATCGGGGAAGCCGATCCGGTTCTCAAATGCGGAAGTCGATCGGGCAATATCGACGTTTTCGGCCGCGTCGGAAGAAGCGACGCGCATTGAGGGCGAGGTGATTCCCCTTGACTCCACAAGCACTGTTAAAAATCGGCAGGGGATCGTGACACGGTTTCCCATCGGGCCGATCGCCTGCATTTCCCCGTTCAACTTTCCGTTGAACCTTATCGCCCACAAGGTCGCCCCGGCCATTGCCGCCGGCAACAGTTTTATCATCAAGCCTCCGCCGCAAACCCCGCTGACGTCTCTCGTGCTCGGCGAATGTCTGCTTGAATCGGGACTTCCCCGGGAGACGATCAACATTCTCCCGGCATCGAACGCTTCTGCCGAACTGTTGGTCACCGATCCGCGCATCGCGATGCTGAGCTTTACCGGAAGCGCCCGTGTCGGCTGGGATCTCAAACAGAAAGCCGGAAAGAAAAGAGTAGTGCTCGAGCTTGGCGGCAACGCAGCTGTCATCGTCGATCATCAGGCCGACCTCAATCTTGCGATCGAGCGGTGTGTGCTCGGAGCCTTTGCGTACGCCGGACAAGTGTGCATTAAAGTGCAAAGAATTTACGTCCACAAAAATGTGTGGAGAGAGTTCGAAATACCATTTCTTGAAGCCTGTTCGGAAGTAAAGGTCGGCAATCCTCTGGAAGACGATACTATCGTTGGACCGATGATCAGCCTCGCAGAGGCTGAAAGAGTTGAAGCGTGGGTGAAGGAAGCTGTTGAGGAAGGAGCGGCGGTCGCATGGGGGGGTAAAAGAAAAGGGTCAATGTTCGAGCCGACGGTGCTGGATAACGTCAAACCGTCTATGAAGGTTTGCAGCGAGGAAGTATTCGGTCCTGTGGTGACGTTGACAAAAGTCAATTCGCTCGAAGATGCCGTTGAAGAAGTCAACAACTCCCGTTATGGATTGCAAGCCGGAATTTTTTCCCATCATATGAGTTCCATCATGTATGCGTACAAGCATCTCGACGTTGGCGGCGTGATAGCGAACGACTATCCGACATTTCGCGTCGATACGATGCCGTACGGCGGTGTGAAGGATTCCGGCATCGGCCGCGAAGGCGTTCGCTATGCGATTCAGGAAATGACGGAACGCAAACTTCTAGTGCTGGAAATTTAAGTCCATGTCCGATATTATAGCAAACACTTAAACCCAAGAAGCATTCCGTGCCTCAGTTCATCCATCTCCACAACCACACTCATTACAGTCTCCTGGACGGCGCGACGACCGTAGAATCGCTGTTGAACGCCGCGCTCGAGCATAAGATGCCGGCCGTTGCGCTTACCGACCACGGCGTCATGTCCGGAGCGATTGAATTCTATAAGAAAGCGAAAAAGAAGGGGATCAAACCGATCATCGGGTCGGAGTTTTACATCGTGACGAAAGGGAGCCGATTCGACCGGGGACAGATGTCGCAATCCGATACCTTGCGCGGCGAAGCAAAATCAAAGGGGCGGGGCGTGTATCATCACCTCGTCCTGTTGGCAAAGAATGAAAAGGGGTACCGAAATCTCCTCAAACTTACGACCCTGGCCCACACTGAGGGTTTCTATTATAAGCCGAGGATCGATTTCGAGCTCCTGACAAAGTACCATGAAGACATTGTTGCTCTCTCAGCCTGCGCCAATGGGGTGGTCGCTGCGCATCTGGTCAATAACAATTATGCCGAAGCGGCGGAGATCGCGGGGATGTACAAGGGACTCCTTGGCGACGATTTTTACCTCGAGATCCAGAATCATCACACTGAGGTAGAAAAGAATGTCCTGGAAGGAATGCCGCGGCTATCGAAAGAACTTGGCATCAAGCTGATCGCTACCAACGACGTTCATTATATCAAGCCCGAACATGCCGTTGCACACAATATCATGCTTCTCATCCCGGATGCGAGCAGCACAAACGCCCCTGATATTTCCAAGCTCCGCTACGGCACGGACCAGATCTATTTCAAATCGGCAGAGGAAATGTCGGAGCTCTTCAGGGATTATCCCGGAGCGATCGAGAACACGCTTGAAGTTGCGGAGAAGTGCAACCTCGAGCTGGACATGAAAACGAATTTCATGCCGAAGTTCCCCATTCCTTCCGATGCCGGCGTTTCTACGCTTGACGACTATCTCGATAAGCTCTCGTTGGAAGGTTTGCGCAGCCGGTATGCTGAGATCACTCCCTCGATCGAATCGCGAATGACCCATGAACTTGGGGTGATCCGCAAGATGGGATACTCCGGGTATTTTCTGATCGTGGCCGATTTCATCCGGGCTGCGCGCGAGATGGGCGTCATGGTCGGGCCCGGGAGAGGAAGCGCCGCCGGAAGCCTTGTCTCGTACTCGCTTGGGATCACGAACGTCGACCCGCTGAAATACGACCTTCTGTTCGAACGTTTTCTCAACCCCGACCGTATCAGCATGCCGGATATTGACGTCGATTTTTCGGACAACAAACGCGAAAAGGTCATCGACTATGTCAGGAATAAATACGGCGAAGAATCGGTCTCTCAGATCATCACCTTCGGTACGCTTTCTTCCCGCGCGGTATTGAAGGACGTCGCGCGCGTGCTCGGCATTCCTCTTTCGGTGGTCGAGCCGATCACGAAGCAGATCCCCGTCAATCAGGGGAAGGTCATGCCGATCGCCGAAGCGCTCGAGTCGGTCCCCGAACTGAAATCATTCCGCGAAAGCAAAGACCCGAAGATTCAGATGCTGATCCAGGTCTCAAAGGTTCTCGAAGGGATGAACCGCAACGCATCGACCCATGCGGCAGGAGTTGTCATCGCGCCGGCGGCCATCAGCAATTTTGTGCCGATGTATAAGTCGCCTTCCACCGAACTCATGACGCAGTATACGATGAAGGACCTGGAGGACGCCGGATTGCTCAAGATGGATTTTCTCGGCCTTCGGACGCTGACGGTCCTCGAAAATGCGCTTGACCTGATCGCTAAAAACCACAACGTGAGGATCAACCTGGACGCGCTTCCTGAAACGGATCAAAAGACCTTTGAGCTGTTTCATAAAGGCCAGACCGTTGCGGTCTTTCAGTTTGAAAGTTCGGGAATGCAGGATTGGCTCCGCAAGCTTCGTCCGACGTCGATCAGCGATCTCGTTGCGATGAATGCGCTGTATCGTCCGGGGCCGATGGAGAACATCGGCGACTTCATCAAGCGGAAACACGGCCAGCAAAAGATCGAATATCTCCACCCGAAAATGGAAGAAACGCTCCGGGAAACGTACGGCGTCATCGTGTACCAGGAACAGGTCATGAGGATCGCGAGCGACATTGCCGGTTATACTCTTGCTGAAGCCGACCTGATGCGCAGAGCAATGGGGAAGAAGGACAAGGCGGCGATGGCGGCGCAAAAGAATAAATTCATTGAGGGGGCCAAGAGGACGAACGCCATCGGACAGAAGCTTGCAGAAGAGATCTACGACCTTATCGAAAAGTTCGCTTCGTACGGCTTCAACAAATCACACAGCGTGGCGTATTCCGTCGTCGCTTACCAGACGGCGTATTTGAAGGCGCATTATCCCGCCGAATACATGGCGGCGACGTTAACGTCGGAAATCGGGAATACGGACAAGATCGTTCTGCTCATCGACGATTGCAGAAAATTGGGAATCGAGGTGCTTCCGCCGGACGTTAACGAGAGCGAGCCGACTTTCTCGGTATCAAAGAACGGCATTCGTTTCGGAATGGCCGGGATTAAGAACGTGGGCGTGAATGCGGTCGAGGCGATCATCCATGCCCGCGAAGGGGGAAAAAAGTTTACCTCGCTTTTCGATTTCTGCAAAGGCGTCGACCTCCGGGTCGTCAACAAGAAAACGATCGAAAGCCTGATCCTTGCCGGCGCTTTTGATTCGATCAACAGGAACCGGGCGCAAATGCTGAACGCCGTCGAACAGACGATCGCCGCCGCACAAAATATCCAAACCCATACGGAACGGGGACAATCCAGCCTCTTTGACGGTGCCGGGACAAAAGATTCGCCCCTCAGCGCCCCGCCCCTTCCGCTCGTTCAGATGTGGACCGAGTCGGAAAAATTGTCGAACGAGAAGGCCGTCCTTGGTTTTTATGTTTCAGGCCATCCTCTGTTGAAATACGAGAATGAGATCAACTCGTTTGCAACACTTCATTTAGGCGATGTGGAAGGGGTGAAGAGCGGAACGGTCCGGGCCGGAGGGGTCATCGCGACCGTGAAGAAGAAGATCGATAAGAACAACAGAACGATGGCGTTCATCACGCTCGAGGACTTTACCGGGAAGGCGGAATGCGTTGTCTTTTCAAGCCTGTATAAAAAGCACGAAGAGCTGCTGCAGCCGGAGTCAATGATCTTTGTTGAAGGGAACGGCGAGGTAAGCGGCGACGTTATCAAGATCGTGGCCACGGATATTATTGCCATGGACAAGGTCCGTGAGAAATTCGCCAAGCGGGTCTTTTTCCTGATCAATTCGGATGAGGTCGATTCGGGAAAGATGCTGACGCTCCAGCAGATCATGGAAAAGAACAAGGGGAACTGCAACTGTTATTTCAATGTTATAGGGAAGGAATTTGCACAGCAGCAGGTCTATGTATCGAGGAAGTATTCGGTCGCTCCGACGGACCAGTTCATCGAAAGCGTGAGGTCGATTTTGGGAAAAAATGCAATTAAAGTGTCAGCGTAATTATTCACAAAGGAGAAGTTCATGAAGCCAGTAGAAGTCAACGATGCGAATTTTCAAAACGAAGTGTTGAACTCCAGCACGCCGGTCCTCGTCGATTTTTGGGCCACCTGGTGCGGTCCGTGCAAGATGATCGCGCCCTATGTGGAAGAAATGGCGACGGAATACAACGGCAAGCTCAAAGTCGGAAAGCTCGATGTCGATGCAAATCCGGCGGTGTCGATGCAGTACGGCATCAGAAGCATTCCAACCCTGTTGGTTTTCAAAGGAGGGAAGGTTGTCGAGCAGATTGTCGGAGCAGTGCCCAAGAGAAACCTTGTGGAAAAAGTAAGCCGCCACGTCGCGTAAGCGGAAGTTTTCAAAAAGAAAAGCCTGCCGCGGTTGTTCGCAGCAGGCTTTTTACTTTCCGGTACGGTTTCAGAAATGCCGCCCAATCTCAAGCGCTAACGCGTCTTTGCCCCCGCCTTTTTCCCGAACATCAGCCCCTTCAGCCAGACGAATAAAATGATCAGGAACCCCACCGCCGACAACGGCAGCACGTTGATCCATCCTCCGGTCAGCATGATGGCGAAACCTCCGAAGCGGATCCAGTCGGATGATTTCGATGCCATGGTTCTTCTGAGATATGTCCCGAACGGTGAATCTTTGTATTTCTCCAAATCGGTCCTTGCTATGAGCACCAGCGAGGCAACCGTCGAGGGAATGAAGGCGAGAGAAACGCCGGCAATAAGAAAGTGCAGCCACAACAAATAGACCGCTCCAAATCCCGTGACGACGTCTGTCAGCAGTTTAACCGGATGGATCTGACTGTAGATCTTTTTTTCTTCAAGCGTCACAGCGGCTCCATAACAATGTTCGTGAACATCTTTAGGTCTCAGACCTGGCCGACCCACCAGCCGGGGTCGTTCGTCTTAAAGGCCTGCCGGATTGTCTCATAAAGTTTTTGAGGAAGCGCCCCTTTTTCGATAATGTCGAGATTCCTTTTCAAATGTTCCGGATTAACGGTGCCGACGATGCACGAGTGAACGCCCGGTGTGAACGCGGCAAACCTCAGGGCAACTTCCTGCCACTCAAGGCCGCCGGGGTCGACGTCCATGGTTTTCCATCGCCACCAATATTCTTCCGCATAGTGGCTTACCGGGCATTCGGCAAAGCGCCACGGAGCATTCGCGACCGGTCTCTTTGAGATGACCCCCATTCCTTTTGCGGACGCCGCTGCGAGACTGTTCTCGATGCATCGCTGGTCGCAGATGTTCACCGAGTGTTCGACCGAACCGAACCGGCCGCTCTCGACGGACCACTCCAACGCTTCGTTTTCCCCAGAGTATGCAGCGACGAGAACTTTTTTCTCACGAACGGCCTCCTCGATCGCCCGAAGCGGCTCCCCCCACTGGAGCGTGCCGATCGGACAGGAGTGCAGGTGGACGATGTCGATATGGTCCGTCCGGAGAAGCCGCAGCGCTTGATCGATTCCGGCCCGGACGCACTCGTATGTCCAATCTTCAAAACCCTGGATCCCGTAGCCGACTTTTGTCGACAGGACGAATTCGCTGCGGCGACGGCCGAGATACTTTCCAATTCTCTCTTCCGATAATCCGTAGGACCGTGCCGTATCGATAAGCGTGATTCCGGAATCGAGAACAAGATTCAGCAGCTCTTCTGCTTCTTTCTCCGGCAAATTATTGCTGCCGATGTGGCCGGCTCCAAATCCAAGTGCAGAAACTTTAAGTCCGGTATTGCCAAATGCTCGTTGTTCCATGAGATCCTCATCGTATTGCGGATCTTTTCATTGATGCTGACTGGTTTGACGACAAGAGTTGTTTTTACGTTTAAGACAAAAATTTTCTGACGCGCTGCTTTGCGCCGTTTGGGTTTCCTGCGATACTGAAGCCAGCTTTTTTGAACATTGACTGTGTCCCTGTCCAGGAAAAGGAGGAGATGTATTGTCCATCCTTTCCCGGTTTGGTCGGATAACCTTCGGCTATTTCAACTCCACGGCGTCGCATTTCTTTCAACGCCCCGGCAAGCAACTCGGACGCGATTCCCTTCCCCCGATATGCGCGTGGAACAAAAAAACAGGGGACAGACCAAACGCGCTCCGGATCGCCGCATCGCAGCGAGGGGGCGCGATTGAGCCGCGGGAAGGAATGACGCGGCCCAAAGGTGCACCAGCCGACCGGGACACTTTTATCGTACGCGAGCATCCCGCGAATCGACCCGTTGCGAACCCCCTTGCGCAGCCGGGATCTGGCTTTTGCTCCCTTAATCTCCGGCCACCGTTCTCCTTTTTCAATCCTCCATGCCTGGCACCAGCACCCGCCGCACGCCCCGTTAGCCCCGAAAAGCTTCTCGAGGTCGGAAAGCAAGCGCGGGGATAATTTTCTTACGGTGTAAGACATCTGATCTTTTTAATGACCGCAAAAGGAGGAAGAAGAAGTGTTCTTAGGACAAGCTTTTTTAGGGAGCAGCCGCTCAGTACAAAACGGCCGACGCGATGAAATCATGATTGAATATACCTATGGGTAGCGAAAGATGCAAAAATAATAGGGGGATAGCCTGTAAGCAGCATTCAAGGGACGCTCTTTGTTGCTGCGGGAACCATGATTTGTTCAGGCCTAAAAACAATTGAAACTTCGACTGATTTTATCTATATTCTACCAGAGAATCAAACAGCATCGAACATTGTAATCCCGATCACGGGATTTTTTTTGTTCAACATCGAAAGCAGGAAAAGAACTCTTTCATGGAGTATAAAAAACGAACCCATACCTGCGGCGAGCTTAATGCAGGGCATATCGGACAGACCGTGACTCTCACCGGATGGGTGGACCGACGGCGCGATCTTGGCGGCGTGATCTTTATTGACCTGCGCGACAGGTATGGTAAGACACAGGTCGTGTTCGGACCACAGCATAATCAGGAAGTCTATCAGCTTGCGAAAGACTTGCGCAGTGAGTACGTCCTTTCCGTGACAGGAAAGGTCGAGCGCCGACCTGAAGGAACGGACAATCCCGAATTATCGACCGGGGAGATCGACATTCTTACGAATGAGTTGGCGATTTTGAATAAGGCAGAGACTCCGCCGTTTCCGATCGAAGAACGGGTTGAAGCGAACGAAGACCTCCGTCTCAAATATCGGTATCTCGACCTGCGCCGTCCCCCGATGCAGCAATCGCTTCTGACGCGGCACAAACTCTATCAGATCGCGCGCCGCTACTTTGACGGACATAACTTCATCGAAGTTGAGACCCCCGTGCTGATGAAAAGCACGCCGGAGGGGGCGCGCGATTATCTTGTGCCCAGCCGCGTTCACCCGGGCAAATTCTACGCGCTCCCCCAGTCGCCGCAGACCTACAAACAGATCCTCATGGTTGCGGGCTTCGACAGATACTTTCAGATCGTGAAGTGCTTCAGGGATGAGGACCTGCGCGCAGATCGCCAGCCCGAGTTTACCCAGATCGACGTTGAGATGTCTTTTGTCGATGAAAGCGACATTCAGGCGATCACCGAAGGGGTGATCAAGAATTTCTTTTCCGAAGTGAAAGGAATTACCCTGTCTCTTCCATTTGCGCGCATGACGTACAGGGATGCGATGGAAGGGTACGGAAGCGATAAGCCCGATCTTCGGTTTGAGCTAAAGTTCGCCGGCTTCAGCGACATTGTTGCAGGGTCGGGTTTCAAGGTTTTTGCGGAGAACGTCGCCAAAGGCGGAGTCGTTGCAGGATTTTCCGTCCCCGGCGGTGCCAGCTATACACGCAATCAAATGGACAACCTTGTTGACTTCACGAAATCACTGGGAGCGGGGGGATTGGCGTACATCAAGCTGACGGAAAAGGGGGCGGAATCGGCGATCGAGAAATTTCTGGGAAAGGATTTACTTGTCAAAATATGCGAGCGGGCCGGCGCAAGAACCGGCGACCTCGTGTTGATTGTTTCCGATTCGTGGCAGAAGACATACGCAACCCTCGGAACGCTCCGTCTCGAAATGGCGAAGAGGCTGAATCTGATCGATGAATCGAAGAACAGTCTTCTATGGGTCGTCGACTTCCCGATGTTCGAATATTCGGAAGAGGAAAAACGGTATGTTGCGATGCATCATCCGTTCACTTCGCCGAAAGCGGAAGACGAGGCTTTTTTGGATTCCGACCCGTCCAGGGCCCGCGCTCGCGCATATGATCTTGTGCTCAACGGAAACGAAATCGCAGGCGGATCGATCCGTATTCACACTCCCGAACTGCAAAGCAAAGTGTTCGGTCTGCTTGGCATCGGTCCGGAGGAAGCGAGATCCAAATTTGGCTTCATGCTCGATGCTTTCCGTTACGGCGCCCCGCCGCATGGCGGCATCGCGTTCGGCCTCGACCGCATCACCATGCTCCTCACCGGCGCAAAGTCGATTCGCGACGTCATCGCGTTTCCGAAAACGAGCAGCGGCATGTCGCTGATGGACGACTCACCTTCGGAAGTCGACAAGAAGCAGCTGGATGAGCTCCATATACGCTTGAAATAGTCGTTTAATGTCGAATCGGTAAACATGACTGCAGGGATCTGATGTTTGAAGAATCAAAAGCTCAGTTAAAATCTTCGGTTGAACGCTTGGGAAAACTCCGGGGGTTCCTTTGACCTTGATTCGAAAGAGAAGAAGGTTGCCGAACTGCAGGGACAGTCCTCGGCCGCAGGCTTCTGGAATGATAATGTTGCCGCCCAGAAGGTCCTGCAGGAGATCAATCAGCAGAAACAGTGGGTCGATCAATGGGCAAAAATAAAAGTATTGATCGACGATGCGCAAGCGCTGATTGAGCTTGCTGAAGAATCGAAAGACGAATCCTACCAAAACGATATCGCCCGCGAGATCTCCACGATCACCCAGGCTCTTTCCGACCTTGAATTCAAGAATATGCTCAGCGGGGTCGACGACCATCGCAATGCGATTCTCACTATCCATTCAGGCGCCGGGGGGACCGAATCGCAGGACTGGGCCGACATGCTGCTGCGGATGTACATCCGCTGGTGCGAGAACAGGAAGTATAAGGTTTCTCTTGTCGACCGGCTTGACGGCGACGGCGCCGGAATTAAAAGCGCCACGCTTGAGGTGATGGGGGACCATGCTTTCGGCTACCTCAAAGCAGAGATCGGGGTCCACCGGCTCGTGCGCATCTCGCCGTTCGATGCCAACAAGCGCCGGCATACCTCCTTCGCTTCAGTATTCGTGTATCCTGAAATCGATGACGACATTGAGATCGAGATCAATCCGGCGGACGTTGAGATGGAGACCTACCGTTCGGGAGGCAAAGGGGGGCAGAACGTGAACAAGGTGGAGACCGCGGTCCGCCTTCGCCATGTTCCGACGGGCGTCGTTGTCGCATGCCAGGAGGAGCGCTCCCAGTTTCAGAACAGAGAACGGGCAATGAAGATGTTGAAATCGCGGCTGTATCAAATGAGGCGCGAAGAGGAGGAGGCGCGGCTCGCCGTCATCGAAGGGACGAAGAAAAAGATCGAATGGGGCAGCCAGATCCGCTCGTACGTGTTCCATCCATACAATATGGTGAAAGACCACCGCACGGAAGTGGAGACGAGCGATGTGCACGGCGTAATGGACGGCGACCTCGACAAATTCATTAAGGGGTACCTTATGATGTATGGCGGAAAATAACGTCACTTAGCAGGGAAGGGTACCTTCCGATGCCCTACACTTCGTTCATAGCGCGCCGATACTTGAAATTCAGGCACGGGGCGGGGAAAAAAGATTTTCTTTCCTTTCTTACCGTCATTGCGATCGCCGGCATTATGCTCGGCGTCGCTGCGCTCATCATTACCCTCACGATCCTTGCCGGGTTTGAACACGAAATAAAATCCAAAGTCGCGGGCTTCACGACACATATTCAGGTGACGGGCTTCCAGACACAGACGTTCAAAAACTATGACTCCGCGGCAGAGAGAATGCAAACCTCGATCCGGGAGATCGCGTCTATTGCGCCCTTTGTTTCCAAAGAGGGCATGGTAAGCTTCGGCAAGGATGTTGAAGGAGTTCTGGTCAAAGGGGTGGAACCGGCCAACGATATTACGACGGCCCGGCACTATATGATCGAAGGGAACTACGACCTTCATTCCCGAGGACAAATCGCTGCATGCGTTATCGGGAAAAAGCTTCTTCAGAAATTGGATGCGCACTGCGGCGACACGATCGCGGTCTTCGGTCTCACGGGGAGTTATTATGAAATGCGCCAGCCGAAAATACTTCCTTTTGTCATCACCGGCGTCTATGAATCGGGGATGTCGGAATACGACGATGTCTATCTCTTTACCGATATTACCGCTGCCCAATCGCTTTTCATGCTCGGCTCTACGGCCACCGGTTTTGATGTCCTGTTGAAGGATATTGACACCGCGCCGGCCGTCGCGGAAAAAATTCAGGACCTTATGGGCTACCCGTATTATCCGCGGACACTGTTCCAGCTGTACCGGAATTTATTCACCTGGATCGAGCTGCAGAAACAGCCGGTGCCGATCATTCTCGGCCTCATTATTCTCGTTGCCACAGTGAACATCATCGGTACGCTGCTGATGGTGGTCATGGAAAAGACAAACCAAATAGGAATTCTCAAGTCGATGGGGGCCTCGGATTCCGACATCAAGAAAATATTTCTCTACGAAGGAATGTTCATCGGCCTGCTGGGGACGATGCTCGGCAACGTGTTCGCCTTCGCCGTCTGCTGGGCCCAGCAGACGTTCCATTTCTTTGCGCTCAACTCGTCAATTTACTTCATGACGCAGGTTCCGATCCTCTTCCATTGGGAAAATTTCGCCCTGGTCTCGGTGATCGCGTTCGTGCTATGTGTTCTCGCGGCGTACATTCCGTCGGCGATCGCCGCACGGCTTGACCCTATTCGTTCGATACGGTTCCACTAATGTCATTCAGGTCCTTCATAGCGAAGCGGCATCTTATCTCCAAAAAAGGGGCCGGGTTCATTACGGTGATCTCGGTGATCTCGATCGCCGGCATTACGATCGGAGTTGCCGCACTGATCGTCGTCCTCTCCGTCTTCAACGGATTTAACGGCCTTGTCACTTCTATTCTGATCGGTTTCGACCCGCACATCAGGATTCAGCGGACAGAACGGACGGCGCAGCAGGATCTCGACCGGGTGTCTCGCATGCTGCGCGCCGACCCGCAGGTGGCCGGAATCGGCGCATTCGTCAGCGGCAAAGCCATGATCGTCTCGCGAAGCCAGAGCAAAGTTGTTTTCATCCGCGGACTCGAGCCGGGAAGCATCGATAAAATCACCGGCGTGGAAAACGACATTGTGCTCGGTAAGATCAATTTTCGGGATACGGCCGCCCGGGATATGATGATCGGGATGACGCTCGCGGACAGGCTCGGCGTTGTAAGCGGCGACAGCGTTATGATGATCAGTCCAGCCGGTTCGCAGCGCGCACTTCTCGGATTCGGCACGCCCATCGTTCGTTCGTACCGGGTTGCAGCCATCTATGAATCCAATAACAAGGATTACGACGCGCTGTACGGCTACATGGCTCTCTCGTCGGCGCAGGAATTGTTTCAGGAGGGGAATGCGATCCAGGGTTATGAAGTGCGGCTGAAAGACATCAACGATTCCGACGGGATGAAGAAGAAAATAGGGGAAGCTTTTCCTTCGGCCTTTCAGGTCATGACCTGGTACGACCTCCACAAGGATCTTTATTCTGTGATGAAGATCGAACGGTGGATGGCCTACGTTATTTTGTGCCTGATCATCGGCGTCGCGACCTTTAACCTTCTCGGCTCGCTGACCATGTCGGTGATCGAGAAGACGCGCGACATCGGCATCCTCAAGACGATGGGGGCGACGAACCGGGATATCATCTCCATCTTTCGCTATGAAGGATTGCTGGTCGGCATCATCGGAACGACGGCCGGGAGCATCCTCGGGCTCCTTATCTGTTATGCACAGATACAGTTTCATTTGTTTGCGCTGGATCCGACGGTGTACATCATTCCGGCAATTCCGGTTGAAATTCGGCCGGCCGATTTTGTTTCGGTCGCAGCGGCGGCGCTCGCTCTGAGCTATGGTGCAACGTTGTATCCGGCACGACGGGCGGCAGCCCTGCTTCCCGCGGAAGCCATTCGATGGGAATAAGACAGGACTCATAATGCTTCTTTCTGCGAAAAATATTCATCGTCAATTTGAGGCAGGCGGAGGGAAATCCCTGCTTGTGCTGAAAGGCGTCTCGATGGAGGTCGAAACCGGAGAGATCGTTGCCATCGTCGGTCCTTCGGGGGCGGGCAAGAGCACGCTTCTTCATATTCTCGGCATGATCGACCGGCCGAATGAGGGGGAGATGATCCTGGGGGGTAAGAATATTTTCGAACTGAAGGACGATGCGCTGGCGTCGATCAGAAATAAAGAGGTCGGGTTCGTTTTTCAGTTCCATCATTTACTGCCGGAATTCAGCGCGGCAGAAAATGTCGCTATCCCGGCCCTCATCGCCGGAGGGCGTCTTGCTCCGTCATTGGATCGGGCGCGGACATTGCTTGCCGATGTCGGACTTGAAGAACGGCTTGATCATAAGCCGAGCGAACTGTCGGGAGGGGAGCAGCAGCGCGTGGCAGTCGCCCGTGCATTGATGAACTCGCCTAAGTTGATCCTGGCGGATGAACCTTCCGGGAATCTCGATTCAGAGAATGCCCGGTCTCTTCATTCAATGATCCTGCAACTCCGACAAAAACATCATCAAACGTTTGTGATCGTCACACACAACAAGGAGTTCGCCGCGATGGCGGATAGGGTCATCACCCTCGTCGACGGCAGGGTTCAACGCGAGTTTTGATATATGCCGATCGCATTGCGTCTTGGCAAAAAAAAATGCGATGCACCAGGCACCGCATTGGAGGAGAATTGGGGGTCGATCTGTTTGCTAACTGAGCCTTGAATACTCCGCCGGATCCGGCACTTGATAGATCCGTTGGATTGTCCATTTCACTCCGGTATACTGGAGGATGGCCACCATCGTTACCTGAAATCCGTTATACGAGCCAGTAGAAGTAATGCGCATCTGCGTCGCCGAAAGACCGGCCGGTCTGTCTCCCGCATACGTAACGCTTCCGCCGCTAAAACTTACCGTAGCCGATGGGAATACCGCAGCGGAATTGCCGCCGACATCGCCGACAGAAAACTTGATCCCCGAAGTGGAGATTTGCCGCGCCTGGTCGTGGAACGACTGGGACTGTGCAACGTTGAAGATGGCCTGGTCGGTGTTCGTGAAGAGCAGCGTGTACATTCCGATCATAACGTATGCGCCAAGTCCTACAATGATCTTTGATGTTCCCATTTTTTCCCTCCCTATGAATCGGGATTAGCACATCTGAAATCTACCGGCACAATTATTAGGTAGTAAGTTAATCCGGATGGAGGGATTTTCAATAGGTACTTTATCGTATTTTTTGTTCTACGGTTCGTGGCGGATGGCCGGGCGTAAAGATACGTAGAGAAGGTCCGGCAGCACAGACGAGATTCGGACCCCATAATCACGTCCATATCTAGTTTTTGGCTTAAAAATTCATCTTTTTGCGGGAATATGCCCGGAGAAACCACCTCAGGTAACGGGGCTATCACTACGACGCTTCAGTGGTGATCCAGTTTTGGGCGATCAATTCAGGCAACCGAGTAAAGCCACGAATCATCTCCGTGCGGATAACGTCCGGTTGCATTTAATGCGGACCAAAGAATATGGCCATTCGGAGCTCGACTCGGCAGGTAACGAACGCAGGTTCCGGTCCAAGTCCGGTGCGACCTGTCCTCGAAACAGGAGATTGCTTCCTTAGACCGTTGCTTGAATTCTCTCAGTTCATTCGTTACAATAGTATGTGCAGATGATGAAGTCGAAAAACACATACAGAATTTTGATAGCGGTTGCTTTTTGCTTCATCGGGCAGAAGGGTATATGCCGAAATGACCCTCCGCAGAAGTATGATTCAGAAGCAAGGGCCCGGAGCTATGAGGATCTCAAACAATTCATGAGAGAAGGCGAAAGAACTACCTCTCATGAGAAGTGCGGCTTCCCGGTCATTTCATACGCCATCAGGCATCGGGACGCACTGAATCCGGAAGAACGTTCGGCGCTGCAAATAGTTCTGGACCGCCCTGCAACCCAAAAGAGCATTCTCTCCGGGCTTGTGCGAGTTCATTATGACACAACTGGAGCTGCCGCTCCGGCCATGCTCGATTCGCTCTACCGGCAAATCCCCGGAACCTCCGATCAGTTTGCCGACTCCGTTGCGGCCATCGCCAACTATTGCATGTCATTTGAAACTCAAACTCTTGGATACCTTCCGATTCCATCGGATGGCGACGCGGGAGGAGGGCCTGAACACGATATTTACATTACCAACCTTGGCGATTACGGTTATACGACGCCCGACAGCGCTCTGCTCATAAAGCCAGATGGACAAGACGGCGGAACGTGGACATCGTTCACGACCATCGACAACGCATTTCAATTTGTTGACCCAGAATACAACAGAGGACTTCCGGCGCTGCGCGTAACCCTTGCGCACGAACTGCATCACAGTATTCAGATCGGCAACTACGGTTACTGGTCGAGCGATATTTTCTTTTATGAGATCACTTCGGTGTGGATGGAAGACGTTGTCTTTCCCCAGGTAAAAGATTATCTCCAGTACACAAGTTCTTCCGAGGGACATTTTGCGAATCCGCAGACGCCGTTCAATTCGGGCGACTTCATCATGTACAGCAGAGCTATCTGGGCGCATTTCGTGGCGAAGCGCTTCGGCAGAAACGCCATACTCCAATCATGGCAGGAAATAACCGTTGCCCCGCCGCTCCAAGCCATCGACCGTGCGTTGCAAAGGGGGCCGTACTATTCGAGCTTCAAGAGCGCTTTCGCGGAATGGACGGTCTGGAATTACTTTACCGGCGCCAGGAGCGATTCGACCCTTTACTATCCTGAAGGGGCGCTGTATCCGGAGATCATCTCGTCGGCGGTCAACTTTTCTCCGCCGTCGCAATCGGTCGGCGGCAGCCTTCCCGTTCTTGCTTCGAATTATTATTCGATCCGGTTCGGGACAGAAAACGAGCCGCTTGTCGTTTCCAACATTGAGTTAGATTCTGCCGTCACGGGATACGGCGGCTTGTTTCAATACATTTCCACCCTCTCGGAACAGGCGAATACAAGCCTTTCGGCGAGCTTGAATGTCCCCGACCCTTCAAATTGGTATTCGAAAGTTCTTGTCGGCAGAAATCCGATCAACACTCCCTTCCCGGATCCGTTTCGGGCAAACGGATCCAACCAGATCAGCTTTCCGGTGAACGGATCAGCCCCGGTGAAAGGAACTCTCTCGATCTTTTCTTCCGACATGAAACGGGTGTACTCGGGAGTGCTGACGACAACCTTGTCGACATTGATCGGCGGGGAAGTGTTTCAATGGAACGGAATGAAAGACAACAACGAACCCGCTTCTTCGGGGGTCTATATTTATTTTATCCAGATCCCGGGCGAATCTATCAAAGGAAAATTTGCGCTTCTGCGAAAGTAGGTAACGGGGATGGTATGAAGAATGAAAATCTTGAAAGGATGATACGGCTCGCCGATGAGTTTTTCGAGGCGAAGAGCGATCCGATGCAAATTTCCGTCGGCGCCGAGACGATGGAACTGCTGAGATCCATTCATCCGAATACGATGGGGGAGATCCGAAATAAAAAGGGGCCGATTGCATGGGCGCTTGTGCTCCCCACCACCTCGACGCTTATGAAAGCATTCATTTCAAAGAAGATCAGCGAGAAGGATCTCTTGATGAAAACGCCCCTGAAAATAAAGTACGACGCACTTTATCTGTGCTCCGTGCTTGTCCTTCCCGAGGAACGGGGAAAAGGGCTGGCGAAGCGTCTCCTCCGTAAATCGATCAAAGCGATCAAAAGAAAACATCCCATCGGATGTTTCTTCTATTGGGGATTCAGCCGGGAGGGAAAGGGGCTTGCTTCCGTGTTAGGGAAGGAGTTTGATCTCCCTGTCTATGCAAGAAAAGCTTGATGCAACGCTCCCGGATTCGTCCTCCCTCTTATGGAATTACCCTTGAACCTTCGTCGTTTTTTTCAGCACGTATGCGACCATGATCCATCCGAACGCAACGACCGCCAGCAAATACAGCCAGCTGTTTGCTGCGGGGACCGCAGTGTGCGCTTCGATCATTGTCCATAGCAGCGGCACAGAAAGATACATGTTGTGCTGGCTGCGTTGAGCGATCCGAGATACGAGAAGCGGGTCGGGCACGGCGCCCCCCTTTATCGCCTTAATGATCTTGTTCTGCGACGGCAGGATCGTCTCGAAGACGTTTGCGATCATGATCACGCCGAACATCACGCCGAGATGGATGACATATCCACGGTAGCTGAAGTTGCCGAATGCGATCATCCCAAAGATCATCACGGCGACGATGGCAAAACCGATCGCACCCATCATGCGCAGGTCCTTTCCAAGAGCGCTGTTTGCAAGGACGACGTAGACTCTATAAATGAGGAGGACCAGAATTGCCATGATGTAACTTCCCGTTGTCCATGCCTGCTGAGCCTCGATCGTCATACCTCCCATATAAAAAATTACGATCAACAAAAACAGGCCGAAGATGCCGGTATAAATCGCGGACCATTTGAACCAGTAAAGCCCGCGGGGAACAAGTTCCAAAACGGCCTTCTTCCGTGTTTCACCGTCCGTCGCTCCCGCGAACGGTGTGAACACGAGATTGAACCACCAGTTCAATCCGACAAAAAGCAGTCCGGCAATAATATGGAACCAGCGGAAAAGGGCGCCTAAAAGATCCATAACCTCCATACAACCTCCTTGATGAGAGAAAAACAGTGGACGATGAATTCATTTCAAATTGTTTTTTGCTCCAATGAGACAAAAGGGAAAAAACGTATTCTGCCGCGATCGATAGACAACAAGGCTGTTTTCAGTTCTTACCGTGCGTTCCAAAAGGGAGTGGGCAATTGAATATAGTCATTTGTATTATTTTCCACCATCCCGCGCCCTCGAAGATTCAACCAAAATAAGCCCCCGAAGGGAAACGTTTTGAACCATTAGATAAAAATTCTTACCTTGATACTCGACGAATCGTTGGTACACCAAACTGGAAAGATCCTTCTATGAAAAATAGTATTGCACACAGCAACTTTTTGCTTGGAACGCGAAGGGCGCAGCGCCTCTACCATGACTATGCCGAGACACTGCCGATCATCGATTACCATTGCCATCTTTCGCCGAGAGATATTGCTGAAAATAGGCAATTTGAGAATATGGCTGACGCCTGGCTCAAAGGAGACCACTACAAGTGGCGGGCAATGAGAGCATGCGGAGTGAAGGAGCGATATATCACCGGAGATGCCGGCGATTGGGAGAAGTTCCAGAAATGGGCGGAGACCGTTCCTAAAACGCTCCGCAACCCTCTCTATCACTGGACGCATCTTGAACTGAAGCGCCCTTTTGGGATCACCGATCGACTGCTCAGCGGAGAAACGGCGAAGGAAATCTGGGATGAATGCAACGGAAAACTTGCTACCGCTCAATTCACCACGCAGGGAATTTTACGGCAGATGAACGTTGAAGTGGTCTGCAGCACGGACGACCCCATTGATACGCTCGAATATCATGAGCAGTATTCAAAAAAACCGAACGGAGCAAAGCTCTTTCCGGCGTTCCGCCCGGACAGAGCGCTTGCCGTTGAGGACGCCGGAGCTTTTGCATTATACGTCAGGTCCCTTTCAAAAATTTCCGGCATTACGGTAACGTCATTCGATTCATTCCGTGACGCTCTTCGAGCGCGGCATAAATTTTTTGCCAAACATGGCTGCAAACTCTCCGATCACGGGCTTGAAACGATCTATGCGGACGAATACACCGAATCCCGGGTGAAGGCCATTTTCAAAAAGCTATTGCAGAAAAAGAATGTAAATTCCGTTGAAACAAGAATATTCAAGTCTGCCATGTTGTATGAATTGGCTGTGATGGATTGGGAACAGGGATGGGTTCAACAATTTCATATCGGCGCGATGCGGAACAACAACTCCCGACTGTTTAGCGCTTTCGGCCCCGACAACGGTTCCGATTCCGTCGGTGATTTGCCCATTGCTCAGTCGATGGCAAAATTTTTTGACAGGCTTGACAAGGAGGGAAAACTGGCGAAAACGATCATCTACAATCTTAATCCCCGCGATAACGAGGTGTGTGCGACGATGGTCGGCAATTTTCAGGACGGCTCCATTCAGGGAAAAATGCAATACGGCGCGGCGTGGTGGTTTCTTGATCAGAAGGACGGGATGACCCGCCAACTTGATGCAATTTCCAACATGGGATTGCTGAGTCAGTTTGTCGGGATGTTGACCGATTCGCGAAGCTTTCTGTCATACCCTCGACATGAGTATTTCCGACGTTTGATCTGTGACATTCTCGGCAGGGAAATGGAACAGGGTTTGCTCCCCGACGATTTCGGCCTTGTCGGCGGCCTCGTGAAAGATGTCTGCTATAACAACGCAAAAAGATATTTTGAGTTTGCGTGAAAAGCATGCAGAGATCTTTCGCACCGCATGGACGCCTCGGTATCATTGTTTCTTTTTTCGTATCTTGATCTGAAATGTGACCATCGTCCCTTATTTGCATTCAGAAGATTATCATGTCGTATGTCGAAAATCTCTTTGACCTGAAGGATAAAGTCGCTGTCGTGATTGGCGGCAGCGGCGTGCTTGGGGGAGCCATGGCTCGGACACTGGCGCGCGCTTCTGCCAGGGTCGCCGTCGGTTTCCACAATAATCAGGCCGGTGCGGACAATGTCGTGACGACCATTACGGAAGCCGGAGGGATCGCAGAAGCATTTTCATTCGATGCGTCGTCGGAGCGGGGCATCCTCGAAGGAAAAGACGCAGTGTTGGCGCGGTGGGGAAAGGTCGATATTCTCGTCAACGCTCCTGGAGTTAATTCGCCGACCCCCGTGTTTGACATCCCGGAAGAAGAGTGGGAAAGAATTCTCAACACGAACCTCAAAGGGGTCTTCTTCTCGTGCCGTGTTCTCGGCCGGCAGATGATCGAGCAAAAATCCGGGGGGAGCATCATCAATATTTCATCGGTCTCGTCCGAGCTTCCCCTTTCTCGTGTGTTCACCTACTCTATATCAAAGGCCGGAATCAACAATATGACCCGGTTTTTGGCGCGGGAATGGGCGCCGTATAAGGTTCGCGTCAATGCGATCATGCCCGGTTTTTTCCCGGCGGTTCAAAATCGAAAGATCCTGACGGAAGAACGGCGCAAGTCGATTTTTGCCCATACGCCGATGGGGCGGTATGGCGAGCCGGAAGAGTTATCAGGGGCGCTTCTCTGGCTTGCTTCGGAAAAAGCTTCTTCGTTCGTTACCGGTGCGATGATCGCCGTTGACGGCGGCTTTACGAGTATGACGATCTGATTCACAAAAAGACATGACATCGTTGGCCACCCAACACCGGCTGGCCTTTGTGGAAAGAGTGTATGCACGTTGTTGTCGATAATAAAAATCCTCTCGTTGAAGAGGCCTTCCGGCAATTTGGCAACGTCCACCCTTTGTTGACACGCGAGATCACGCGCGACGCGGTCCACGACGCCGACCTGATCATTATTCGCTCGGAAACGAAGGTCAACAAGGAACTCCTCGAAGGAAGCAATGTCAGATTTGTCGGAACGGCGACGATCGGGACCGATCATGTCGACCTCGCCTATCTCGCTTCACGGAATATCGGCTTCGCAAGCGCTCCCGGTTCCAATGCAAATTCCGTTGCTGAGTATGTTGTTGCGGCGCTGCTCACAATGGCGAAACGGAAGGGGTTCGTGCTGTCGGAGAAGACTTTAGGGGTCGTCGGCGTTGGCAACGTGGGGAGCAAGGTCGTGAGGAATGCCAAGGCCCTGGGGATGAAAGTACTGCAGAACGATCCCCCGCTTGCACGCTCGAGCAACAATCCGGCGTTTCTCCCGCTGGATGAACTGATGCAAGCCGATATTATCACCGTTCACGTCCCGCTGACAAAAGGGGGAAGCGACCCGACGTATCATCTTTTTGACGGGACGCGCATCGCTGCGATGAAACGGGGGGCGGTCCTGATCAATACATCGCGCGGCCCTGTCGTGGATGGCGGCGCGCTCAAGAATGCCATTGATCAGCATCACCTCGGGGGCGTCGTTCTCGATGTATGGGAAGGAGAACCGGTCATCGATGTCGAGTTGTTAGGCAAGGTCGATTTGGGGACTTCGCATATCGCCGGATATTCCTATGATGGAAAGCTTGCTGCGGTGAAAATGACGTATTCCGCCGCCTGCAAGTTCTTTGGCGAAAGCGACTCGTGGACACCCGGGAACTCCCTGCCAACCCCTGCCGCCGGACGGATCGTCGTTCCATCGAGCTCGAGATCGAAAGAAGACATCTTGAGTGAGATCGTCAGCAAGTGTTACGACATCGAAACCGATGACAGATCGTTACGAGGGATTGCAAATGTCAAACCGGATGAACGCCGCTCGTTCTTTCAGCGATTGCGTTCAGGATACGGAGTGCGGCGCGAATTTTTTAACTCGACCGTTGAATTGTCGCCGGCCTGGGCGTCATTAGCCGAACCGCTGAAGACGATCGGGTTCCGGGTTGAGTTTGGTGGAGACTAATAACATATGATGGTTGGAAGAGACAATATCCCGCATCAAAACGCTGAAGATGAGATCTATAGGCTGAGCGAGCAAGCGCTTGTTGAATTGCCTTTGGACGGGAAACGTGTTCTGGTCATCATTCCCGATACAACAAGACACGCTCATCTCCCCATCTTTTTTAAAACGCTCGGAGAGATCCTCTCTCCTAAAGTCAAAGCTCTCGATTACCTGATCGCGACCGGCACGCATCATCCTCTTGAGGATGAGATTATTCTGCGCCATGTCGGAATTACCGCCGAAGAGCATTCGTCCAAATACGCCAAGACGAGATTTTTCAACCACGCACACAACGACCCGGCGCAACTTCGGACCATCGGCATGATCTCTGCGTCCGATATGACGGAACTTTCCACTGGTTTATTCACAGACGCGGTGGATATCACGATCAATAAAAGGATCTTTGATTACGACCAGCTTATTGTCGTCAGCCCGGTCGTGCCGCATGAAACGGTCGGATTCGCCGGCGGAAACAAGTATTTTTTTCCCGGAATCGGCGGAGAAAAGATCATCGAGACCTTCCACTGGATCGGAGCCCTCATCACCAATCCCGCTGTCAACGGCATCAAGGATACGCCGGTGCGCCGCGTCATCAATAAGGCCGCTTCGCTTATTTCGGTTCCCCGAATATGCTTCGCATACGTCGTGGATGATCATTCTGTTACCGCGCTTTTTATCGGTTCGCCGGAAGAAGCATGGGGAAGAGCAGCTGATGTATCGTCGAGGATTCACATCAAGTATGTCGATCATGGCTATCCACAAATACTCGGGCTCGCTCCGGAAATCTACGATGACATCTGGGTCGCCGGAAAAGTGATGTATAAGCATGAGCCGATCGTCGCCGACGGCGGAGAAGTCATTATCTACGCTCCGCACATCAAAGAAATTTCGTACACTCATGGGAAAGAAATCCGCAAGGTCGGATATCATACCCGGGACTATTTTACGAAACAATGGGATCGTTTTTCAGGAATGTCGAAGCTCATTCTTGCGCACTCGACCAATGTAAAAGGGATCGGCACGTTTGAGAATGGAATAGAGCGCCCGCGCGTTCAGGTCACACTCGCCACCTCAATTTCCAAAGAAGTCTGTGAGGCCGTCAACCTTGGATATGTCGATTACAGGTCGATCAATGTCGCGGAATGGAAGGCAAATCAAAACGGAGATCTTTTAGTTGTCGAAAATGCCGGACAGCATTTGTACCGGCTTAGAGAAGATAAAAAGCTTAATGCTGCATAACTGCAGCATCTCATGAGCAAGACTAAAAAGGAGCATCGATGAATTATGGTATGAAGATCCCCGCGGCGGGGGGACTTGATTTCGTTTCCGTGGGAGCATTGGTCCACCGACTCGACCCGGGCATCATTCCATTCAGGAAGGCGACGGAATGCCAGATCCATGTCAGCGGCGGGGAGTTCAACGTAGCGGCGAAC